>Ga0315277_10000088_pt1 | contig 149153 bp, 118 predicted proteins | sample YL17G05_15_MG_FD_203695 | JGI IMG/M metagenome (GOLD analysis project Ga0315277, IMG submission 203695) | Sediment microbial communities from Yellowstone Lake, YNP, Wyoming, USA - YL17G05_15 | ecosystem: Environmental > Aquatic > Freshwater > Lake > Sediment | place: USA: Wyoming | collected...
CATGCGCTCTCAAGACGCGAAGATCGACTCGCTCTTTACTCCTGTGATGGACCCATGGCATCCGTCACTAGTAACAGCAACAGTACCTCAGGTCATCAAAACAAGGCCTTTTCGGCTTTGTTTCTAGTACTCCGTATAACGTAGCTGTGTTTGATGTCAACGGTGACGGAATCGCTGATCTTCTTTGGAGTACATATGATGGCCAGCAATGGATAACTATTCATCACGGTCGGCCCGATTTTAGGACAACGCCCGATATTCGGCTAAGCCCCCCATCTTTTGCGGGGTTCGATTTCAGTCTTGTGAATGGTGGAGACATGAACGGCGACGGCTATAATGATGTGGTCATTGGATCCTCGGGCTTTCAAGATGTTTACAACTTCGTTCTGGTCTATGCGGGAGGTCCAAATATGGATGAGAAGTTCGATGCTGCCGTAGGAACGGACAATGGAAGTCACTTTGGTCAGTCAATAGCTGGCGTCGGTGATCGCAACGGAGATGGATTGGACGATATCCTTGTGGGAGCTCCGCTCTACGGTCGCTTCGGTATGAATGAAAACAAAGGCTATTGGGGAGTCTTCTTGGGTGACAGACATATCGCAACGGCACTTGAGAAGCCTCTTGCAGTTCTTCCAAAAGCGTACAGTCTTGAACAGAACTTTCCCAACCCGTTCAATCCAACAACGGAGATCAGATATCAGATATCAGAGGTCAGTCACGTCACCCTGAAGGTTTTCGATCTTCTGGGACGGGAAGTTGCGGTGCTGGTGAATGAACAGAAGAACACGGGCGAGTATACCGTAACGTTTGACGCAAGCGGATTGCCAGCGGGAGCATATTTTTACCAACTGATTCTCACTCGGCTGGGTGGACCAACAATCACCGAGACGAAGAAGATGCTCTTGATATCCGAGCTTGAGATGAAGCAACGGGAGGAGATGATACAAGGTGTTTTGGAGAAGGCACGGCGAGGAAACAGGCGGGCGTACGCTCAAATCAAGCGGTATGGAGAAGAGAGAGCCGGGGAGAATCTCGATCGCTTCATCTGCAAAGAGCAGCAGTTGCCGAAAGAGGAACATGAACGGAGGCTATCACAACTAAGGAGGGTCTTGGGATGGTAAAGAGAATCGTGTTCACACTTTCATGAAGGCTGCCGTCGCAAGAAGAAGGTTACAATGCACACAAATTCCAATTTTTGGAGGCGCGGCGTGATGAAAAAGATCATACTGATGTGGTTATTCACATTCCAACTCTGCTTTGCGCAGGGTCTCACACACATCCTTGAGATCCAGCCTCCATTCAGCGAGAATAGAATACTGGGGGTCTCGATTCTCGGCGTGGGAGATGTAAACGGTGACGGCTGGCCCGATCTTGCTGTAGGAGCTGGCGGTCCGCAAAAGACCTTTTTCTATTGGGGAGGTCCAGGCATTTTGGATACGACGGCAGACTTCTCTATACCCTATGTCGGGTCGGTTATGAGGTTGGCCGACCTGAATGGAGATGGAAAAGAGGATCTCATTCTTTCTGCCCGGGATACGGTCCGTGTGTTCTTCGGCAAGAACCCTCCGCCGATTGCATTTGATACGATGCCGGGATTAATTCTCCACGGAGAAACTCTTGATGATTTCTATGGCGGCAGAGCGGTTGCTGTGGGCGATCTGAACCGTGATCGGTTCGGTGATCTAGTTGTAGGGGCTGAAACGTACACCATTGGTGGAAGAGGGTTTGGAAAGGTGTATGTGTATCTTGGCAAATCGGTGCCTACCACCACGGCAGACTTCACCGTAGTGGGCGATTCACTATCAGGGTTTGGTGTCAATGTCCAAATTGGAGATCTGGATGGAGACAGTTATGCCGACCTTGCTGTAGCGTCGAGGCGAGCTGTTCAATACCCGCACGAGGATCAAAGCATCAGAATCTGGCGTGGAGGTCCATCGCTTACATTCTCCAAGAACAACTATAGCCAAGAGATGAGAAAACTCGACTCAAACGTCGATATGTATCTCTTTACATTGATTGACTACAATCTCGATGGCAAGGCGGATATCTTCTATCCTGACTCTGGACGCGCCTTTTTCCACTGGGGACGGACAGATTCTGTCCGGTATGCCCCTGACCTGATAATCAACCCCTTCGGGGCATTCACGCATTACTTCACGAACCTTGTTTTTTCAATTGGAGATGTTAATAAGGATGGAATTTCAGATTTTGCCTTTCAGACTACTCCGGGAGGAGGAAATTGCGTCTCGGTCTTTCTTGGCAATCCGCCGGGTCCAATGATCACCGCCTCAGGCTCACGGTGTAGAACGTCTCAGGCATCGTTCTGGCAGATTACAGGCGTTGGGGATATCAACGGCGACGGGGTGGGTGACTTCGCATCGTCTGATCCCTACTTTGATGATCCCGGCGGTTCCCTTCCGCAACCGGGCTACGTTGTGATCTTTAGCGGGAATAAGGATTGGACGTCAGTCTCTGACCCAGACTCACCCTGCCCTTGTGATTTCGAGTTAAGTCAGAACTATCCTAACCCGTTCAACCCGTCGACAACGATCCAATACTCGCTTGCTGCCTCTGACCACGTTGAGATCAGAGTCCTTGACGTGTTGGGCAGAACGATCAGAACGCTTGTCAATCGCATAGAACAACCTGGTGCACACGCCGTTGTGTGGAATGGGAGAAACAACGAAGGATTGCCTGTTGCGGCCGGTGTTTACTTCTACCAGTTGATTGTGGCGGGAGAAGCGTCACAAACTAGAAAACTCGTCTTGCTCAGGTGAACTAACGAAAAGAGGTGTTACTATGAAACCGTTACTGATCTTCACAACTCTGCTGTTGGCCGTCTCCGCTACCTCCTTTGCTCAAACGCAGAATAGCTTCTTTGTTATCGGTGCCGAATGGCTCAATTATCCGTACGGCAACCGAGCACTGACGGCGGCTGATTGGAATAACATTCAGGATTTAGGTCTGAACTGGGGAATGGTGGGATTCCAGAACACCGATGCTGCGACCATTGCGGCGAATGCAACGGCGGCCCTCAACGGCGCAGCGGCGCGAAACATCTTTCTGCATCTCTTTACCGGCACAACAATGAGCGATGCCGCCGAAGGAAGACGATGGCAATACCACCCCGAATATGCACCAAACATGTTAGGTGGAACAAGAACCGGACGAGCGATTCAAGATCCGACCAATTCAGATGCCAAGACAATGCCTGAGCAACCCAAATCGAATCAAATCGATAGTTGGCAGGCTTCAACTACCTTGCACCAAGAAGGGTACGTAATCACCGGCGTTGTACGGGATGCAAACGAGTACGAGCCGGATGGATTTACGTACTATCTCAAGATACGCGCCCGGCTTCAAGACCCTATTCCCGACCCCTCAACTGAAGTCTTCACCATCACGCTTCTCAATCCCAGCGGCAATGTAAGCCAGACAAGAACCATCCTTGTCAGCGATTTCAGCTCTCCTGCGACTGCGTACCAGGAGATCACGGCATTCAGCTTCAACAAGCTTACGAGCGGCGTTCCTCAAATCTATCAATCCAAACTCGATCAGCTCGGCATGGTGAGCGTGCAGGATTATGCACAGAATAGCGGCGCAGACAACTCCAACTGGCAATATCAAGTTTACTGGCACGGCAACGTTACCTGCTTCGTCGATTATCTGATCGTGGATGACCAAAGGGGGCACGAGACCTTCACGCTCAACACGTATGACACCGCCATCCAGCAGATCGTCGATGGCTACAAAACTAACAATGGTCTTGGAAGATACAAGATCAGCGACGAGCCGGCGCCGAGTAGATATCTCGCCGTCGGCCACGTAGAAAACGTGATTCGCGCGCGGCTCTCCGGGCCATCGCAAACCTACAAAACAGGAACGCACTTCAACACCGGATACGGGTACTACACGGCGGCGAACGGAGAAGAGTTTGTCCGCCGCAACCTTGAATGGACCGGGACAGCCCAGAACCTTGCCGATGTCTATCCGATCAATTACACGCTCGAGAAACCCGGCGACGCGGGATATGAGGGGGAGTTCCAAACGAGGATCCAGGATGAACTCGTGTCATATCTCAGGACGCTCACGTCGCTCTCGGTAGAATACAACCGCCCCTTTTGGTTTACCCCCCAGCTGCACAACTATACAGACACCAGCGGAAATCATGTCTTACGAGAGCCGACAAATCTGGAAATCAGAGCGATGGTGAATCTGGCGATAGCGTACGGCGCGAAGGGGATTCATTACTTTCCATATTACTCCCTCCGCGACCATAGCCCTAATAATGACCACGAGATTCTTGGGTTGGTGGAGGAAGACGGAACGCCGCGTTTAGTTCATGTCGACCCGGCAGACCCGGTCAATAAGTGGGATGCGATCAAAGCGCTCAATGCAAGGCTCTCTTCGCTTGGCCCTACGCTGATTACCCTGAGCTGGCAGGGCGCAAAAAGCTGGCATAACGGGGCGACGACAACAAGCTGGTCGGGCTACGTAACCAACGTGACAACAAATGTCCCCGGCGAAACAATATATTATGTAGAGACGGGACATTTCAGGGACGGTCAGAATGTTGATTATCTCTTTGTTGTCAATCGTCGGACGCTGAGCACGGAGAGCCGGGATGTAACGCTCTCCCTCAGCAACAGTGAGCCGAAGAAGGTAACGGATGTGCTCTCGGGGAGTAGTTGGACTATTGCTGCCAGCGGGAGTTTCGTGGCAAGCCTCGGAGCTGGGGAAGGAAGGCTATATAAGGTGAGCGCCACTCCACCTCCCGCTCCCGTCCTTGCCTCACCCGCTAGCGGAGCATCCAACGTCTCTACGGCGGCATTACTGACTTGGAACAGCTCAGCCGGCGCCACAAGCTATCATCTGCAGATTGGAACCGGCTCAGATTTCTCAAGCTCAACGCTAATGCTTGAAGATTCAACGATAACGACAACTAGCTTAGCAGTTGGCCTTGTGCCGAGCACGACGTATTACTGGAAAGTGAGAGCTAGAAACGCAGCCGGCTGGGGTGCCTGGTCTGAAACGCGAAGTTTCACTTCATCAAGTACACTTGCCAGCGGTACGACGTGGAAGGGGACGATGCTGTTGGCGCAGAACGTGACCGTGCCGGCAGGGGTTACACTGACTATTAACTCCGGTACAACCGTGAAATCCTCCCCTGCAGTAACTCTAACAGTGAACGGAGTGCTAAGCGCCAATGGTGTTACATTTACGTCGGCATCAGGCACTGCCCCTGGCAGTTGGGGTGCAATATATTTCGACGGCTCTGGCACATCCAATTCAATACTTCGAAACTGCACAATGCAATATGGCCACTCAATTCAGTGCCGCAACGGTGCTAATGTGACAATTGACAATTGCGTAGTACAAAGGAATGGTTATGGCGTTGTCTGTAACGGCTCAAGCCCGGTTATTTCTAATAACCAAATTCTCTATAACGTCGTAATCGGCATAACAGTTGCGATGAGTGGAAATCTTCGCTTAGAAAACAACACTATCACAAACAATGATATCAGTCGCGGCTCCAGCGTTAGTTTATACACAAGCAGTGCATATGCGAATTCCAATATCATATCAGGTTCTTACTACGGACTGAGTTCAACATATGCCTCATATCTATGCGGCTGGTCGGGAACGGATCCTAATTATACGCCTGCGCAAAACAACAAGGTATTTGGCGCTAAGTACGGAATCTCTGCAGATAACCAAAGTAGCACGCTGATGGGGCAATCTGGCCGAGGTGGCAACAATTGGATAGAAAACAATATCGTGGCTGATCTTGGCTCATGGTCTGGTTCTGTGTTATATGGACTAGGAAATTGGTATGGCAGTGATCTCACGGCAACGACTGAAAAAACAGCCGATGCTACTTTGACATGGAGCGCGTTAAGTGCAAATCCTTGGGGACCCCAAGCTAAGGTAGTGAGTGCTGGTTTATATGCGTCGTCATTAGAAATATCCTCTTCCGCACATTCCTCAAGCGTTCAAATTAGTCAGGGCAAAAACAGCGACGATAAACTATTTGAAGAAGCGGTTGCGGACCACGCGTGTAAACTATATGGAAAGGCGCAAGCAAAGTACAAACAGCTTCTTTCTTCAAAGAGATATTCACACTCTGTGTTGGTCTTGCTTGGTCATCTCTGCAGGGAATCGGCTGATAACAGCATACTATCGTACTTTGAAGACCTCAAAACGAATGCTGTGTCGAACAAGACAGATAAATCTAACATTCCTTTGATAGCAAACCTTCTTGCCAATATGCACGGGATGCAAGGCAATTACACTAAAGCGATCGAATTGTATGACGAGGTCATGAAGAAATACCCGAACACACTGGAAGAACGAAAGGCAAGAGTGCAGAAGATCTATTACCTGATGGAAGGGATGAAAGACAAAACAGGTGCCAAACAACAGTTGGCTGAGCTTCTTTCCCGCTACACAGATGGTGGAGATGACATAGAGATGATAAAGGATTTGGTGAATTTTCCTGTGTTGGCTGCCCTCGATGTTTCCCGGTCATCATTAGGGAAGTCAATGAAGGAATCCGTACAGGAGGAAAAGGAAGTTGCAGAATACTCCTTATCAGCAAATTACCCAAATCCGTTTAATCCTTCGACGACTATCAGCTACCAGCTTCCAGCGGCTGGTCACGTAATACTGAAAGTGTACGATGTACTTGGAAGAGAGGTTCTAACGCTGGTCGATGAAATCAAAGATGCTGGTTCGCATACGGCTACATTTGATGGCTCAAAGTTCTCGAGCGGCATCTACTTCACTCGGTTTGCAGTGCAACCGTTGGACGGCAGCAAACCATTTGTGCAAACACAGAAAATGCTGCTTTCAAAGTGAGGACGCGCTTAGGAGGCATCGGTTTCGCAACGCACCATCGCTCACGTGACACGCAGGGTGGAGGGATAAGAGACGCAGGAAGCCATGTATTCTCGAGGAAGATCCTCGTCGCCGGTCGCATGGAGCCGGGAGAGGAGCTCCCATGCCGACCGATGAGGATTCCTCGTTCAAACGGGCATCTCGAGGGGACGATTTCAATTACTGCAGGTGAGAGCCGGGCTCGGGCTCGACGCGCACGCGCCCGTCGAGATGCCGGTCCTGATCCATCAAGACTCTCAGATTGCGGGGAAGAAGCTCCAGGTATTCGAGGAGCCCAAGCGTCTCCAGCTTCCGGGCAAGCTCCTCGGAGAGCTCCTCCCGCGAAACTCCTCCCAGCAGAAGTTCCGTTTCTTCCTCAGAAAATGTGGGGCCTGACTCGATCCATTCCGCAGCACGAGCGTTCTCCGGACAGATCGCCTGACATTGCATGCACCCCACCAGGCAGTGGTGCCACGACGGCTCGACCCAGTCCGGGAAGCGGCCGGTGTGCTCGTTCCGGAAGGTGAGGCATCGCTCGGCATGCAGAAGGAACCGGTCGGGATCGATCGCATGCGTGAAACACGCGTTGACACACGCCGAGCATTTCCGGCATCGATCCAGCATGGCGGGTTCTGCCCAACCGTCGTCGCTGGCGGGTAAGTCGGAGTAGAACGACATCAAACGAATATAGCTCCCCATCCGGGGCACGTAGCAGATGTTGTTCTTGCCATAGGCCGCAAGTCCCGATCGGACCGCGAGAAGCTTGAGGGGAAGGGCACTCGGCGCAATCCGATACCCATCGGGTTCGAGCGTCCTCGCGAGCATGTCCTCCACAGAGCTGTTCACTGACACGTCATACGTCGGAGGGATAACGAACCGTCTCAGCTTTCCCGTCCGGGCGAACGTGGCGCTCACGAGAGGCTGAGGCACAGCAAGGACGATCACCGATCTTGCACCTGGCAAAGAGTCGGGAGGACGGAATTGGAAAAAGGAGAGTTCTACCCCGTAGAATCCCTCATCGAAATCGCCACGCTCGTGACGGGACTCGATCTCGGATTCCAGGTCGCGGAGGACGCTCACAGAGACGATGCGGCTTTCACCGCCGCAGGCTCTCAACCGCTGCCGGACCTTCTCGCGCAGATACCTCAGGTTGAACTGCGTGAACGCGGCGGCAGTCCCCGGGCCTGCAGCTCCGCAATCGTCAGTTGTGTGACAAATGATACGAGGGGGCAACATACTTTCTCGTGGACGTTAAGGAGCCCGTCTCGAACGGTCTCTTTCGCGCTGAAGTCAACGCCCGTGAGTTGTCGGCACTCGACGGCGTGAAGCCTTTCCGAAAACTCATCAAATATCCTGCCAACGATCTCATACACCAGCTCTTTCGATTCCTGATCGGATCCCTCCACCCGGCCGACGGCCAATCCAACCGCCATCGCAGCCCCACTCAAGCAGCCGCAAACGTAGCCCTGCCGGGCGATCCCTGCACCAAACGCGGTGGCAAGACGTTGAGATTGAGAGCCGTCCAATTGCAGCGACTCTTCGACCGCCATCAGGACCGATTCGGCGCAGTTGAAGCCATTGTCGAAGCACAAGAGCGCGCGCTCAGCCGGTGTCTGGCCTGCCATGGATCTCTTCAAGAGTGTGAATTGATTTCAGTCTCTCCTCATGTTGTATACACAGGGTAACACCACTGGTGGTATTTCTGGACGCGTCCCCGCACGACGTCGAAGTACAGGTCCCTCACCTTCTGCGTCACGGCTCCCATGTTCCCCGAGCCGATGGGGCGGTGGTCGATGCGAACCATCGCTACAATCTGAGCCCCCGTGGCGACCATGAAGGCTTCATCGGCGAGGAAGAGCTCCGTCCTGTCGATCGAACGCTCTACCACCTCCATGCCCAGCTCGTCCCGCAGGAGCGTGATGATCGAGTTGCGCGTGATCCCCTCGAGGATATTGTCCGTCACCTGCGGCGTGCAAATCTTTCCTTTCCGGAGGACGAAGACGTTCTCGGCAGAGCCCTCGGAGATGTGCCCATCCTGATTGAGCAGGATCGCCTCGTCAAATCCCGATCGCACCGCGTCGGTTTTCGCAAAGGCGGAGTTCACGTACCCTCCGGCGATCTTTCCTCGGGCGGGAATGACGTTATCGTCGATCCGCCTCCACGATGAGACGGTCACGTGGGCCCCTTCCTCCTTTTCGACATACCGTCCGAACGGAACCGTCACGATGGACACAAGGGGCGTTAAGTTGTGCAGGCGTACGCCGATGACCTCGTCGCTGTAGAAAGCCAGCGGACGTACGTACACATCGCCTTTCAATTGCTCCGCATGAAGCAGCTCGACCAATGCCTTCACGAGACTCTCTTTTGTGTGCGGGAGCTCCATGCACAGGAGTCTCGTTGATTCGAGAAACCGCTGGAAGTGGTCGAACGGGCGGAAGATGTACAGCTGCTTCTCATCTTCATTCCAGTATCCACGGATACCGCCGAACACCGCTGTCCCATAGTTCAGCGCGTGCGTCAAGACGCCGACCTTTGCCTCCGAATAAGGAACGATCCGATCCTTGAAGAAGGCGTACGTTGGTGTTGCCATAGTTCTCTCTCCATTTCAGGTCTTGTTGTTCGAAGAGTCGTTTGATGTGAAAGAGGGCGGAAGGATGTGCTTCCTACGCGCACAAGCTAGGCCAATTCTGGTTCATTCACAAGAACCAATCTTGACAAACGTTCAGCCAGCCAATCCAAGCGGTAAATCAGCAGCACATGGATGCCCTGGATCGCGAATGCGGATCAATGAGAATGAAGCAGAAACAGACCTTGCAGGCTGACGAAAAACCGAAACCGCCGGTAGGTCAGACATTCATGTCTGACCTGACTTTGCCTATTGGATGCCAAGAAGCACCTGTCCCGCGGTGTGGTGCCCCCTTCAGTGCTTGCGATGAGCCGGAACTCAAACACACCAGGAATAGGTGGTTGCACCTGCGGACGACTTCGGATCTCATTCCTATCACAACGGCACGGTTTCGAATCGAGATCGCAAAATCACTTGTTAGAAATGACAGTGGGTGAAGACTCTCCTCGATATCGAACAAACGCGAAGACTGCCCCCAAAATTGGCCGGCGCATTTCTCCACCATTTTGGTCGTTGACGCCCCACCAATGGAAAAGTATATTGTGATGGAAGAAAAATCCAGAGAGGTGACATGATGGCTCCAGAAATGATACTCGTAAAGCTTGACCGGAAAAGCGCAGTACCGATCTACGACCAAATAGTCCGGGGGATCAGAGGGATGGTCGAGTCCGACTTGCTCACCGTCGGGACGAAGCTCCCCGCCACGCGAGAGATGGCCGCGCACCTCGGGGTCAACCGATCGACGGTGTTTCGCGCCTATCAGGAGCTCCTGGCGCTCGGCTACCTGGAGAGCAGGCCGGGCTCGTACACGACCGTGCGGGACAAACCGAAGACAACGGTCTGCGAGCCGACCCGTGAGCGGGGCCTCTTGAACTGGGAGCGGCTTTCGAATCCGCCGAGCCAAACGGTGTTCGACATCTTTTGCAGGTACTCGCCGGAGCTCGATGCGGAGAAGTACGCCGACGTCATCAACCTCTCACCTCTGGAGGTGGATCCCCGCCTGTTTCCCGTTGAAGAGGTGCGCAGATGCATGAATAAGGTCTTGGTGGACCAAGGCCCGAAGGCTCTCGAATACGGCGAGCACGCCGGGTACAGGCCCCTGCGCGAGTACCTGGCGCACCGAATGCAAATCCACGGTATCTCGGTCTCGGCAGACGAGGTTCTCATCACCAACGGCTCGCACCAGGGTCTCGACCTGATCCTGAGGCTCCTCACCCGCCCCGGTTCGAAGGTGGCAGTGGAATCGCCGACGTATGGAAACTTCCTTCCTCTTCTGAAGTACTTTCAAGTGAAGATCGTGGAGATCCCGCTGCGTGACGGCGGGATGGATCTGAAGCAGCTCGGGGAGGTTCTTCAGAAGGAGAAACCCGCGTTGGTCTACACGATTCCGAACTTCCAGAACCCCACCGGCCTCACATCGCCGCAAGCTCACCGCGAGATGCTCTTGAAGCTCTGCGAAGAACATCGGGTTCCCCTCGTTGAGGATGGGTTCGAGGAGGAGATGAAGTATTGCGGGAACGTCGCGCTGCCGATCAAATCGATGGACAAGCACAACGTCGTGATCTACGTCGGCACATTCTCGAAGGTCCTTTTCCCCGGCATGCGCATCGGGTGGATCGCCGCGCAGAAGGAGTGCATCGAGCGCCTGACCGCCCTCAAGCGGTTCTCGGACCTCTCCAGCAGCGTGCTGACGCAAGCGGTTGCGAACGCCTTCTGCCGGGAGGGGTGTTACGATCGGCATCTGCGAAAGATGCATCGCCTCTATCGAAAGCGGATGCGCGTTGCCTTCAACGCCATGAAGCAGCACATGCCGAGCACTGTCAGCTGGACCAGACCGGAGGGAGGGTACACCATCTGGGGCAGCCTGGGGAAATCCTACGTGAATGAGAAGACCTTCAAGGAGGCGCTTCTGAAGCATCGTGTGATGGTCTCTCCCGGCCATTATTTCTTTAGCCAGACGCACCCGCGGAGGCACTTCCGCCTCTCGATCGCGACGCTCGACGAGGAGGAGATCCGCGAGGGGATTAAACGGCTTGGCAAGGCGCTTCGGGAGCTGGAACGAGCTGGGGAGAGGTCGATATGACTTTGCCGCTGAAGCGCGCAATCACGTACGGACCGGTTCGCTCGAGGAGGCTCGGGAGGTCGCTCGGCGTCAACATCCTGCCGACGGAGAAAAAAACCTGCACATTCAACTGCGTCTACTGCCAGTACGGCTGGACGCCTTACACACACCTTGAGGAGATGAACGATGCGGCGTGGCCTTCACCGGAGCTGGTGTTCGGAGACGTCAGACGCACGCTCACCGAGCTGTATCCGCCTCCGGCCTACATCACCTTGTCCGGGAACGGGGAGCCGACGATGCGCCCTCAGTTCGACGAGATTGTGGAGGGTGTGATCGACCTCCGGAACAGGCTTTCATCCGGATCAAAAACCGCGATCTTCTCGAATTCCACTCTCCTGACGAATGAGAGGGTCCGGCGGGCGGTCGGGAAACTTGACGTGCGGATCCTCAAGCTGGATGCAGGGAACACTGACGTTTACCAAGCTTACAACCGTCCGCTCTGCGCAGCCACCGTGGACGAGCTCGTTGCAGCGCTCAAGTCGACGAGTGGGGTAACGATCCAGGCACTCTTCGCGACGGGCGCCTCCGGGAACGCTGACGCCCGTCACGTGGACGACTGGGTGCGAAGGATCGTTGAGATTTCCCCTCTCCATGTTCAACTGTACACGCTTGATCGTCCGTACCCCTCGAAGAATATCGCCCCGGCCAGTCGGGACCTGCTTGAAGGCATCAAAGCCAGGCTGGGAGAGTATGGAATAAGCGCCGGTGTGTATTAGACGAAGAACTGAGCTCGCGCAGGAAGAAAAGCGGTCGCTGAAATTCTCGTCATCTACGGTGCGTGCTGATAGTCCTGCATGAGAGGGGTTGACGGAGTGACGGCACACCAATGGTATCAGCCGCCCTGAGGGGCGGTGGATCTTACCTGCCGCGCCAACTTTGAAGGAGGGATCCTGCATGACTGAAGACGGGGGAGACCTCCGATCTCTCGGCGCACTCTTGAAACCACATTTGATTTTCCTGTCGGTTTGAAGTTACGCCGTGCACTTGCATGTTGTTGGTGAGATGTGTATTGTATGGCCGGAGTTCATGCTCAATGCCAAAAAGAACTCACCATATTGTCGTTGTGGTGCTTCTCGCGAGCTATCTGCTCGTCGGCGTCCTCGCGCATCTCAGCGCTCTCACACAATTCCTGGGATCTGGCACACGCACCCTTCAAGTCACCCAGGGCAAACCGGAAAGACCCATCGCGGCGAAGGTCTACTGGACACAGAACAAACACATCCCCTCAGTCACAAAGTTGTGGACTCCTTCCCCGGCAGTCCTCTCTGCGCCCGAGCCGCCCCGGCCGCAGCAGTACGGTCTACTGCAGGCAGTCTCTGCCGTAGCAGTTGATCCCGCGCCGGCTTTCTCATCCTATTTTTCCCGCGGTCCTCCAAAATCTTGATGCACTCCTGAATTTCGCCGGCGAGTCCCCACGTTGCCGCTCCTCGTGCTTCTGAAGGCGGTAGGGTTGCAGGACCCTCCGCGCCTTTGCACGACCTCCAATATTCTTCGAGACGGGGTGACGGTCAGTGAGGCTCCACCGAAGGCCCCGGACCTGAAGGATCTGAGGCACTTTGTCGGTCGGGCGAGCGATTAGCCGTTGACTTTCAAGTCACTGTTGCGTTCATAAATGTTTGGAGGAGATGCTCGACTCGATGCGGGAATCTGAAGTAGGCTTCTCGCAGATGAGGGACATCTCACCAAGGGAGATCAGGAAATGTCATTCAAGAAAATTCTTGTTCGCTACGCTGTACAATTCATACCCTGTTTGGTTGCCGGCGTCCTGATGACGTTCGCCTATAGCATGAGGTATCATGAGGATCCGGGGGTCGACTGGCTTGTGGCGTTTGGATTAGCGATCGTTCTGGATCTTGGCGTTACATGGTTGAACATCCGCAGTGAGAAACGCCGACAAAGCGGTTCGGGGTAGACCCGGTGACCGTTGAGCGAGGCTTCCGCTGGGAGACGCACGTACACTCTCGTCGACGACGCTATGCCAAAACGAAGATGGTTGAGACGGTCCCTGTCGTGATGCTGGGGCATACTGAATAAGAGAGAGACTCGACTGTGAAACCGAAGGTCAAGGATGTAAGCAGCGCCCTCCGAGCAGTCGCTCGGCCGATTCAAGAGTTCCTGAGGCTGGAATCCTCCTCTGGGATTCTCCTGTTCGTCTTCACAGCCCTAGCTCTGATGTGGGCGAATTCGGCCTGGGCGCACAGCTACGACGAAATATGGCACACGGAGATCTCAATCGGGATCGGATCCTACGCCGTCTCGAAATCTCTGCTTCATTGGATCAACGATGGTCTGATGGCCCTCTTCTTCTTCGTCGTCGGGCTGGAAATCAAGCGTGAGATGCTCATCGGAGAGCTGGCTTCTCTGAGGAAGGCGTTGCTCCCCGTCATTGCTGCTCTCGGCGGCATGATTATGCCGGCACTCATCTACGTGGTTCTGAATCGGGGAACCGAAAGGATCGCCGGGTGGGGAATACCAATGGCAACGGATATTGCCTTCTCTCTCGGCGTGCTCGCGTTGCTCGGCGGGCGCATCCCCATCCAGCTCAAGGTATTCCTGACGGCTTTCGCCATCGTGGACGACATCGGGGCGGTGATCGTCATTGCGTTTTTCTACGCATCGGGCTTCGTCTGGAGCCATCTCCTGCTCGCCGCGATCCTCCTCCTTTTGCTGGTTGCCGCAAACTGGATGGGGGTTCGACATCCTCTGGTCTATGCAATCCTGGGGTTTCTCCTTTGGATTGCGTTTCTCGATTCGGGAATTCACGGGACAGTCGCAGGCGTGCTGATCGCGATGACGATCCCCGCGCGATCCACGCTCGACAGGCAGGAGTTTCTCGAGAGATCGTACGGCATTCTCAGGCAATTGGAGCGGGGAGAAAAGATGGAGGGTTCCATGGCAGCAGAGGAGGGCCCTCAAGCCTCGGTTCGTGCCCTCGCCGAACTAGCTGAGGAGGTCGAAGCTCCCACGCAGCGTTTTGAGCACGCTCTTCACCCATGGGTCACGTTCTTCATTATGCCTCTGTTTGCTCTTGCGAATGCGGGGGTGACGTTTGAGCAGGGTGTCGGCGCTCTGGTGATGAACCCGGCGGCGCTCGGCGTCTTCCTGGGTCTTGTTCTCGGAAAACAACTCGGAATAACTCTCTTCTCCTGGACCGCGGTGAAAATCAGAATTGCGTCTCTCCCCACCGCGGTGACGTGGCGGCACATCTACGGAGTCGGATGGCTCGGGGGAATCGGCTTCACGATGTCCCTCTTCATCGCATCTCTTGCATTCGGTCCGAGCCCTGTGCTCGACGCCTCGAAACTTGGCATCTATGCTGCCTCAGTCGTATCGGGACTCGGCGGCTTGTGGATACTGAGGCGCAAGGTCGTCGTTTCGAAAGGCAGGCAACGTCAGGAAGCTGCTTGACGCCTGCTGGCTTCATCGCGGGCCTCGTCGGAGTTGATTCTACCTTTTCTTTTCTCCAAATTCTGCCCATCCAGTTGATCCACCGCATCGCGGGGCACTTCTCACGGCTCAGTCGTTCAACGAGGGTCAGGGGGGCCCAGCCGCGATCATCCCGACGATTCACAGCAGGCATCAAGAAAGTGAGCGATCCCAATGGCACTGGCAATCAAACCTGCCTCTGAAGCAGAATTCGACCTTCTGGCGCTTGGCGAATGCATGATTCGGCTGAGCCCGCCGGGGCATCAGCGCATCGAGCTGACGCCGGTATTCGAAGCGTACGCCGGCGGGGGAGAGTACAATGTCGCCTATGCGCTCTCTCGCTACGGGCTCCGGACCGGATGGATCTCGAGGCTTGTGGACAATCCCCTCGGTGCGTTCATCAAGAACCACGCCCGCACGAGCGGCATGGACATCAGCGAAGTGATCTGGGTGCCGTACGACGGCTCGGGTCGGGCTGACCGCATCGGGTTGAACTTCACGGAAGTGGGGATGGGGGTGCGTGCGAGCGTGACGCTCTACGATCGCGGCCATACGGCGGTCTCACACATGAAACCGGGCGACATCGACTGGAAACGGATCTTCACGAAGCGGAAAGTCCGGTGGTTCCACACAGGGGGTATTTTCTCGGCGCTGAGCGACACGTGTGCAGACGTGGCGCTGGAATCGATGAAGACGGCCCACGAGAGCGGGACAGTTGTGAGCTATGATCTCAATTTCCGCAGCAAGCTCTGGTCCTCGAAGAAGGCCATCGAGGTGACGAAGAAGCTCATTCCCTTTATCGACGTGTTGATCGGAAACGAGGAAGATTTCCAGAAGGTGCTGGGTTTCGAGGTGGAGGGGTCCGACGAGAGCCTGAGGGCACTGCCGATCGATGGCTACAAGAAGATGGTGCAGAAGGTTGTCAAGACGTATCCTCACATTCAGGCGGTGGGGACGACGCTCAGAGAGGTGGTGAGCGGGTCCGTCAACAACTGGTCGGCGATCATGTTCTACGACGGCGAGTTCTATCAGTCGAAGAAGTACGAGAATCTGGAGATCGAGGATCGCGTTGGCGGGGGTGATGGATTCTGCAGCGGCTTTGTCTACGGTCTGCTCCACGGGATGGCTCCGCAAGAGTGTGTGGAGATGGGAGCCGCGCACGGGGCACTTCTCCAGACCACGCGCGGCGACACCAGCATGGTCACCATGGAAGAGATCAAGCACGTGATGGGGGGCGGAACTGCACGCATCAAGCGGTGAATCGCTGAAAACGACCATCCCACTGAATATGCAGAATAGGCGGACTCATTCGCTGTAGTCGGCTCTTTTCCCAACTCTCGATGCAATCCATTCCTATCATAAAGGAGATCCTATGCGACGACGTCATTTGATTCCTTCCTTAGTGTTTCTCTTCGCGGCCCTGATCGGCACGCTGCAGGCCCAGGATGCCGGCTCGTGGACCTTCAATGCCGTGAACGATTACCGCGTTGTTCCGAACGTCACGTACTCGACAGCCAATAACTTCGCCTGCAAGCTCGATGTCTATGCACGTCGTGGCGTGGCGGGACCGACGGCGACCGTCCTTTATATTCACGGAGGGGGATGGATTGCCGGGTCGAAGGAGGGAGCCGTCCTGGGCGTCCTTCCTTATCTTGAGATGGGCCTGTCGGTGGTAAACGTTGAATACAGACTTGCCAGCGTCTCTCTCGCTCCGGCAGCGGTTGAGGATTGCCGTCTGGCGTTGCGATGGATTTTCAAGAACGCGAAAGAGTACGGCTTCGACACGACGAAGATCGTTGTCACGGGCGGATCTGCCGGCGGGCATCTTGCTCTGATGACAGGAATGCTCGACGGTTCATACGGATTCGACATGCCGACGGATTGGGATTACGCCGGCGTTCAACCGAAGGTGGCAGCGATCGTCAACTGGTTTGGGATCACGGACGTGGACGATTTGCTCTCAGGTCCGAACAAGCAGAATTACGCGGTGTACTGGCTCGCGAATCAAGCCGACAAAGAAGCTCTCGCGCGGCGTGTTTCTCCGATCAGCTATGTAAGAAAGGGCCTTCCACCCATCTTCACGGTTCACGGCGACAGGGACCAGCTGGTGCCGTATCCTCAAGCCGTAAGGCTGCATGAGAGTCTGACGAAGGCGGGCGTGCCAAATCAGCTGCTCACGATCCCCGGCGGCAGACACGGCGGCTTCACGATTGAGGAAATGAGGACGATCTACGCGGCGATTAAAGGGTTCCTCAAACAGCACAAAGTCATCGAATAAAGAGGTCACGAACACAGAGGAATTGGCACCGAGCACGACCAGCTCACCGAGTGATTGAGCTCTCGGTCGGCCGGGCAACCCTGAAGCCCAAGATCATTAGCGCGCCTTGAGACAATGCTTGATCTCCTGAAATTGACGCTCCGGTCGGCCAGGCTCCTGCCATGCTGCTGCCCGTCGCAGGAACTGCTCGACCGCTTCGATGTAAACTAAGTCGGCGCATCTCTTCGAAACACCGCAGACATTTTTCCTGCTCACCCCCGACGTGCCAAAGCCGAATGTGCTGATCGGGGTAGATCCACAATCGAGGGAAACCACCATCCGCTCGTCAAAAAAAGGGAGGAAGAACCATGAAAAAAACCACCGGAGTCTTGGCAAGCATTCTGGCGATAAGCGTCGTCTGCTCGTCTCCGACCTTGTCCCAGCAGAAGGTCAAGGATCTGAAGTCTCACTTCATGCAGGATTACTCCTGGATGCGGTTCGCTGAGATCGTGCCGAAAGTGACCGATCGAGTGATCCTTCCCATCGGCACAGTCGAATCCCACGGAGTCTGCGCCATCGGCACGGACAACTATATCCCGGTGAACTTTGCCGAGCTTGTCTGGGAAAGGTGCAATGCGCTCGTTGCCCCTGCCATCAACCACGGCACGACGGGAGCCAGCGTCTCTCAATTCCCGGGCTCGATCACGGTGCGGCCCGAGATCCTGGAGGAATACCTCTACGATGTTCTCAAAGATCTCGTCCGCTCAGGATTCAAGTACGTCATGATCATCAACGGCCACGGTGGGAACACCGACGCGCTAAAGAAGGCGATGACGCGGCTGCATCTCGAGACGGGCGCTTATCTGTTCACCGTGGAATGGTGGAAGATAGGATTTGACGCGGTGAGCCAGGTTTATGGAGGAAAGCCCCAACAGTCGGGACATGGCGATCTGGAAGAAGCCGCGCTCGTGCTCTCCTACAGGCCGGACCTGGTCGACAAGGAGATGTATGAGAAGCTCGGGAAAGACAACGTCGGCAGAGCGGGCGTGGAGGATGGGTTCTTCATGCTTCCTGCCTGGGCGACGTCGAGGTTGCCTCAAAAAGGCTTCGGGTATATGGACTTCGATGTGAAGAAGGCGAAGGACTATACCCGGAAGAAGGCAGACTACATCGCCGACGTCTTCCTCGAGGCGGTTCAGCGCTGGGATATGATGGAGGGCTGGAAGAAAAGGTGATCAGACAGTCGGGTCATTGAGCGATTGAGATGCAGGGTGATCGCATCATCGGTTCATTGAGCTATCGGCCCACTGCCCAAGAGGAAGGGAAGGCTGTTTTGATGCGGACTGGCGGGGGAAAGTCTACGCCTCGCGGGTCAGTCTTCTGAACCGCTTCTCCCTATCGTAGGGGATGATGTCAATAATCTCCCCCCTGTTGACCCTCAGCTTCACGCCCTGCCAGAACTCCGTCGTGAAAAGGTCCTTATGCACGGAGTAGAAGATGCCTCGCAGCGGGTCGGGAAGGCCGAGGTAGGTGTCGATCTCATCCATAAAGAAATCACTCGGGACCGCACTGATCCAATCCTCTTCGAGTCCAAGCTCTTCGTATTCGTCCCTCGGCTGGGGTTTCGTTTTGAAGCTGGCATCCTCAAGCGGAATGATGTCGTCATAATCGTACAAAACGACCCTGTTCCCTTCCGTCACTCCGTAGTTCCACGTGTTGAAGAGATCGGCCGGGAAGAGCCCGGTCGCAGCGAGATCCTTGATGAAGTATCCGAAATCGATGACGACCTGGCGAATGAGGTGAGGGTCCTCCTCCCTCAGAAGATACATGGGCAGCGGCGTGACCTTCCTCTGCAGATACAGGTGATCGATGACGACATACCCGTCCTTGAAACTGGCTGCTTCCTTCGCAGCCATCTCAAATTCACTGAGGAGTTTGTCCGAATACCGCTTGACCTTGAATTTGATGTTCTCAAATTCCTGAGTGTCGACCAGCCGCCCGACCCGATCGCGATTGCAGACGAACTTGTATCGCGCTTTCACCCGCGACTTATCGATCGTCTTGTCCGTCATGTTGCCGGACCTGAGGAAGCACGGTCTGTCCTTGATGACTTTGAAGACGTAGTGGTAATGAGGCAGCGTGAAGACGATCATCACGGCGCCTTCTTCGCCGGGGGCGACCACAAACTGCTCGCGTGAGACGTGGACGAATCTGTGAAGATCCCTGTAGAACTCCGTCTTCCCGTGCTTGTAGAAGCCGATCGCGTTGTAGAGGTCGGAGAGGGGCTTGTGCGGAAGAATCGAGCTGAGGAAGACTACGAGCTCATGGGGCACCTCGACGTCAACCTGAAAATATGAATACGCGAAGCCGAAGATATTGTTCGCGTCGGCTTCGTGCAGCAGGACCGAATCGATATAGATGCCGGCATCATCGTGATACAGCGGGAGGATGATCGGCACGATCCGGGATTCAATGACAATTCTGCCGACGATGTACGCCACCTTATTCCTGAAGAAGCACGGCTTCAGGACCTCAACGGAGTAACTCTTGTCGTTCCTGACGATGGGCCACACAGACAAATCCAGCTCGTTCGCAACCGACTCAAGATCACGCTCGATGTTTTCATAGCCTTTGCTGAACTTGTGATCGGCGACGATCTTCCTCAGGAGCTCCTTGGTGTCTTTCTCTTGCATGTACCTCGTGAAGACGGGCGAAGCCTGCTCGCTCGTGCGAGGTCTGGCGTGCAGGTAGAAGAATTCGACCTCCCTGTCGATGCCTACCGTTTGCAGCAATCTTCTCGTGATGGAGTTGAAGAAGGTCTCGGCGATATCCTGATTGCATCGTCCCGCAATGAGCCCGGAGTAGATCCGCTTCATGCTGATCCAGGTTGACCGGTCATGCGCACGCTTGCCGAGTATCCCCTCGACTTGCGTGGAGATTTGAGACAAGACCTTCTCATACAGATTCAGCCGTTCGAGGGCGTCCCTTCTTCCACCTTTCCAATCCCTCTGCTCAAACCTCTCCTTCGCCCGTCTCGTGAGGACGAGGAACTCCGACAGGTAGGAGTCAAATACCTTGAGGATCAGGCTCGCTACTTTCTCTTTCGTGTCAGTCTCGTTTGACAAGATGATCGCCGGGGTTGTGGGGAGAGCCATGGCTGAACGGCCACTCGGAAAAATATCAATTTTATGGTTCATTCCCAAGCGGTCGCAAAGTCCTACGCGCCTTCGGGGTGCGTTGGACTTCATGATTGCGTTCCAGTTCAATCATTCCTGCCTTCGTGACGGAACGAGAAGTTTCCCTGCACGCCGGTACCCCATCCACCGCCCGCCCGACCTCAGGGGCGCTGAAACGACAGAGACGAGGTGATAACGTGAGCCGAAATACGATTAGTTTAGCCTGTCTCGGCACCGGGTACATCAGTGGTGTCCACGCACGGTGCGCCTCGCTGGTCGACGACGTTCAGCTCAAAGCCGTGTGGAGCCGAAGCCGGCAGTCATCGCGTCGATGCAGCCGGTTCACTGCACGTCGGAGATGGGCCGGGCGGAGCAACGGCTCGGACCCGAGCGGATCAAGGGCGCGTAGGCCTGGCGGTCTGTGCTCGCGACTGGAGCTCACGTGCCAACGAGCTCTGATTTCCCGGGCGAAACGCTCAATCCTTTCTACGGGATCTACGCAGCTGTCACTCGTCAGGATCCGCAGGGGAAGCCTGAAGGCGGCTGGCATCCTGAGCAGCGGATGACGCTGGAAGAGGTTCTGCGCGGGTATACTGTCGGGGCGGCCTTCGCGGAGTTCGAAGAGCAGATGAAGGGCGTCATCGAGGAGGGCGGACTCGCAGATTTCACCGTCATTTCCAAGGACGTCACGAATATCCCGCCGAGAGAGAGGCTCTCCATCCGTGTCCTCAAGACTTTCGTCGGTGGAGAGGTTGTGTACGAGGCAAAGGAGAGGAACTAGACGTCATCCATCGGCACCGTAAGGAGCGAGAGCCGGTGAGGGATGTTGCCTCACATCCGTAGTCGGTCCTGGTTCGGCTGGTACGAGATGGGTGCTGCGGGCTCCTTAATGTCCCTTCTCAGCAAGCTGCACGTGGCCCCAGAAGCTGAAGTTGGCGTTCGAGCCGCTCGGTCGTTCGCCCCCGGCTCCGCCTCTCATCCCGCCTCGCATTCCTCCCCGTCCTCCTCCACCGAAGCCGCGCCCTTCGCCACCACCAACGCCTCCTCTGCCAGACCCTTCACCCCGCTGGGCGAACTGGCTCCGCTGAGGTGCGTTCGACTCCACGCCGATCCCAATCGCCGACCCGGGACGAGTCTCGAGAGAATAAGGGTGCTGCGAAGAGTACACGAGCGGTATCTTCAGCTCATAGACGAACCTATCCTGCGTCGATTTCAGCTGGACCTCAACCCCCTGTGCCTCCAGCTTCGATACTCGCTGCCGATCGTTTTCACTCGGTCCAAGATACTCGAACTCGCTCAGCGCCGGACTTGTCTCTGGGTCGAACCGGCTCCGGTCTCGATCGCCCTGATCACCCTGATTGCCCTCCCCACCCTCGGCTCTGACAGGCATACCCATTCCCCCCATTCCAATCGGATATCGGATGCCGACTGTCTTCTTCTCGCCGCCGTTCGGGTCAAACCAAATGGTCATGCCCCTGAACATCACTTGACGCCCGAGGTTTGGGAGATTGGACATCAAGCAGACATAGAGGTACTTGTCGTCGTTCATTACGCCAAGTCGGAAGTCGTCCTTCTGAACGAAGACGGTTGAATCGGTCCAGTCGCTGGAGTCTCCGTCGATCCGGATCGGATTGTCATCCCAGCGGCTGGCCACCTGTACCGCTCCCGCGCATCCATCCAGCAGCGCTGCGAAGATCACAGTTACCACACACGCGAGAAGCCCGTGCCAAGCCGAACGCAGCTCTGAGTGTTGCCTCATCATCTCCTCCTTTGTAGGGTACATTGATGTCGTTCGCAAATGGAGCTATGGTATTTAGATGCAAAACGGAGGAAATGGTTGAATGGGGTAAGGGGTGGACGCTTCGAAGCGCTAGGCGGTGTTGTGGAATGATACGCGTTGAGGAGACGAAACCTCTGGTCCGCACCGGCGTTCAGTGACCATAGCCAAGTAGTGGCGGCGGATTCCAGCTGGACCGGAAAGCTCTGCTGCTACAGCTTCTTCCGCTGAAGGTAAACTCTGACTTCGTTGGGCTGGATCGTCTCGAGGGTGAGACCATCCGGGACATCGATGCTGGTTCTGCTGATCGGCCGCCGCAAGACTCCCTCCTTGGTATTGGACAGTTTCAGCGAGATCCTGAACCGATCCTTGTCCAAGAAGTAGAAGGATCGCCGCGACCCGGCGAACGTGAGCTCAACCTCGGGTGGATCGATCTTCTCGACAACGAGCTGCGAGGGAACGTCGGTGTACTCCACGGGAACGACGAAGGTCCTGTGGTCGATTCTGGCTTCGTGGACGAAGAAGAACCAGAGCAAACACGTCGCGACGATTGCGATCGCTTTCTCCCTGTAGTTCGTCTTGAAAAATCCGATCCACGGCTTTGCTGCTGCCGACGGCACGATCTCTTCGTAGAATCTCTCCAGGATGGAGCCGAGCTCCTCCACGTCCTTTATCTGGTGGATGTCGCCGTTGCGTGCGACGGAGATCGTCCCGCGCTCTTCCGAGACGACCACGCACAGGGCATCGGTCAGTTCAGATAAGCCGAGGGCCGCTGCGTGCCGTGTACCGGTCTTCTGAAGCTTGCGGAGATTCTTTGAGAGGGGAAGGTACGTGGAGAACTGCACGACCTGATCCCCGAAGATAACCACCGCACCATCGTGTGCCGGAGAGTGCGGGTTGAAGATGCTTCTCAGGATCGCCTCGCTCATTTCCCCGCCCAGGTTCGTCCCACCCTCGAGGTGCCGCACGATCGGATCTTGTCCCCGCAGGACGATCAGTGCTCCGATCTTGTCGCGGGCGAGGTTCTTCGCCGCGCTGACGAGAATCTCGATTTCCTTTCTTGGCATATGGAGCAGCTTTCGTCCCCGGAAACGTCCCACGACGCTGTGACTGGCGAGCTGCTCGAGAAAATGCTTGATCTCCTCCTGGAAGATGATGACGACGGCGATGATGATGATGGCGAAGAAGCCCTGGAAGACCGATGTCGTGAGAGACATATCGAGCTGGCGAGCCAAGAGATAAACGACGACCACGATGAACATGCCGATGACGACGAAAATCGCTCTCGTCCTCTTGAACCACACGAGTGTGGAGTAGATCAGGATCGACATGAAAATGATGTCCAGGAATCCCGAGATGCCAACCTCCCCCAGTATATCGAGAATCTTCATGGCGTCAGTCCGTTTTGCGTGATGATCCCTTGATCAGAGGGGTGAACTTGTGCCCGCGAGGGACCCGGAGGTGGTTCGTCAGGCGGTCCGTGAGAAGCGATTCGGTCTTCTCCCACTCGACGCTGCCTTGCCTGGGATTGATCCTCACCCTGCCTCCCGCAATGGGCCCATGACCACCCGCCCGGTCGAAACGATCGAAGATTTGTCGCAGCACGTTTCCTGCCGACGTGTTGGGTCTGGTTGTCCGCAATGACACGTGAAGGTTTTCACCGTAACGGCCCGTGCAGAAGGACCACTCCATCCCCTGACAAGTCAGGAGGAAGTCTGCCATCTGCGATACGAGATCCGGGTTCTCGACCTGACCGAGATGGGAGACGATGAGTTGCCGACCGATCTTCGCCCTCTGAATGCCCGCGGCGAGTCCCTGGAAGAACTTCCTGGACCGCGGCGGGTTCTGGATGCGGGCGAGGGTGTGGATGTCGCAGCGAGGCAGCAAAGTGAGATAGATCTTGGTGACCTCCTGGTTGCGAACGCGGTGAAGGTTCAGAGTGTCGGAGAGGATACCGTAGACCAGCGCCGTTGCAAGGTGTTCAGGAAGAGCGATCCCGTAAATAATGAACTCTCGCGCCAGCAAGGCAGAGGTGGCTCCGGAGTCCGTATCAATCATCACCAACTCCGCCACGGGGCGCAGGACCGACGGGTGCTGATCGATGACGATCGTCGCCTTCTTCTCCTTCGGGAACGAGTTGTTCTCGAAGGCTGGTTGAGTGTCGACAAGAGCGACGTTGGGATAGAGGGCGAAATCAGTGGACCGCAAACGAGTCGCGGGAAGCTTTAGCGCTCGTACCATTTCCCTGTTCTCGTGGCGACCGATGATCCCACCGTACGCGATCTTCGCCCGCATACCGAACTGGTGTGTGGCAAGGTGGTAGAGGGCCCACGCGGATGCCAGCGCATCAGGGTCGGGGTAATCGTGCGTAAGGATCAAGAGAGGAGATAACCGTTGATGGTTTCTCGCGAGAAACTTGACGAGTCGGGGAGTACTCTTCATGGTTGTGGATCGTCAGCGCGATTCATGCGTGTGCGCGTTCGGTTCTGTGACCGGGCAAGCGACAGGCTCCGAGTCTCGAGTTCATTGGACTGGGGAGCCAAGATGAACCATCAACCTCACATATAGTATAACATTTTCCGTGTCAAACTCAACAGGAGGAACACATCTTTCCGGGTGAGCGGGATGACGCCAAGTCGTGTTGATCTCTTCAGTGATTCGGTGAGGAGCTGCGGCCTTGCCGTCGGGCAACCTCTGAGGCAGGCATCTCGTTATCCGATCCGCATCTCCGGGTCGGAGATTGCATGGGGATACACGCGTTCGCGCAATGGTTTCAACATTTCGCTTGACATTTGTTCGCGTGATGCTATCATGTGGAGGTGATGCTGCGGAGCAAGAAACCAAAGGAATGCAAAACCTGACTCCCGTGCCGCTGATTCCATCTCCGTTCGCCCGCGCTCACTTCAAGGAGTACGGTGATTTCGCTCTGATCTACGAAGCTGTCTACTACGTCACGATTCCCGATTACAGCAGGTACATGGACATCCAGCAGGCGATCAACCTCGAAATCTACCGGCGGTTCGAGCAGGAGGGCGTCGACTTCGCGTATCCGACCCAGACGCTTTTCGTCAACGCGGACAGCTCAGCGCAGCCTCAGGTGCCGGCCACGCGGCCCGGTGAAACCACGTCATAGTCACTCCAGGGTGGATTGAACGTTGCCATGAACGAATTCTACTTTAACACGAAGCTTGACCAGACAATCCTGCTGGGCCGGACCGCAAGAAACATTCCGGAGTTGCTGGAAGGGATCAAGGAGGTACCGGAGTCCTCCATTTACCACCATACCCACAGGTTTCTTCATCAGCACCATTTTCTTTCGCCCGAGCCGCCGAATGACTTTTCCTACTGGATCACGGAAGTGCTCAATGATGCGCACCTGGGTGAGATGCTGTCCAGCGTCGACATCATTCAGTTCCAGTCGCTGGAAGATCTGAGGAACCGGTTCATAGAAATTCTCTCCGAACAGCCCCAGCAGGAGCGAACGTCGTTGTCTGCCCCGCAGGGACAGGAATTCCATTTCATGTGCTCCCGGACGTTTGTTCTCCGTACGCCGCACCTTGCTCATGATCTCGACGAGTTCAAGGAGGCCCTTAAGCGTGTCAGTGTCAACTCCCTCTATTATCACATCTTCGATGCAAAGCTCAGGCTGGAGAAAGGGGAGAACGACTTCTCGCGGTGGTTCCGCTATCTAGGGAAAACGGAGCTCGCCGAGAAGGTCGCTCGCCTCGACCCGTACACGTTCACCCTCGAAGGTCTGAGATCCCAGATCATCCGACTCGTGGAACAACATGGTACGAATTGAAGACTACGCACCGATTGTCGGACAGGCGACGGTCGACGAGCTCTACCTCCTGGCCGGCAGGCTGGAGGGAAAGCACATCCAGAACATCAACTCGACGCCTGTCGGTGGTGGCGTGGCAGAGATCCTGACGAGGATGATCCCGCTGCTGACGCAACTGGGGGTCCAGGCCCGCTGGGACGTGATCAAGGGAAACGAGAAGTTCTTCACGATCACCAAGAAGTTTCACAATGGGTTGCACGGCGTGCCGGTGGAGGTCGGCAAGGATGAGTACAATGCGTTCCTGGAGGTCAACCGAGAGAATGCTTCCGTGATGGATTTTGGAGACATCGTCTTCGTGCACGATCCGCAGCCGGTCGCGTTGGTTGAACGACGAAAGGATCTCGGGAGGAACTGGATCTGGCGTTGTCATATCGACTTTTCCAAGCCGAACCCTGAGATCTGGACGTTCCTCCAGCAGTTTATCGAACAGTATGACACGGCAGTTTTCTCCGCGCCGGCGTTCGCGCGCAGGCTCGCGATTCCGCAGGTCCTGATCTCGCCCTCCATTGACCCGCTCAGTGAGAAGAACAAGGATCTGCCCGAGGATTTCATCGACTCGGTCTTCTCCCGGTTCGGTATCGATCGATCGCGGCCGGTGGTCACGCAGATCTCCCGCTTCGACTATCTGAAGGATCCGCTCGGCGTGATCAAGGCGTACAAGATCGCCAAGAGGCACGTTGACCTCCAACTGGTGCTTGCTGGCGGGGGGGCGACGGATGACCCTGAGGGTCCCGTCATCATGAAGCAGGTGAAGGAGGAAGCGGACAAGGACAAGGACATTCTGGTTCTCTTTCTCCCTCCGGCGAGCGACCTCGAAATCAACGCGTTGCAGCGCGGCTCGACCGTCATGCTTCAGAAGTCCCTGAAAGAAGGATTCGGATTGACCGTCTCGGAGGCCCTGTGGAAAGGAAAGCCGACGATCGCCTCAGCGGTCGGGGGGATACCGCTGCAGATTGCGCACAAGTATTCGGGCATCCTGACGCACTCCATCGATGGGACCGCGTATTGGATCAAACAGCTTATCCACGAGCCGCAGTACGCCCAGCGTCTCGGCGTGAACGGCAAAGAACATATCAAGAACAACTTCCTGATCACGAGACATATCGAGGATTATCTCTTGCTCTTCATTTCCCTCTTCCGGCAAGAGGACATTGTGTATCTGTAGCGTCAAGGCTGCAGGAAAGGAGAGATTGCCGTGGCAGAGGATCATGGCAGTTCGGGAAGGCTCATCATCGTCTCCAACAGGCTCCCGTTCACCGTGCGCCTGAGCGATGACGAGCTTCAGTTCGACGAAAGCGCGGGCGGGCTCGTCACCGGCCTCAGCGCCTTCCTTGATTCCTACAAGGATCACTTTCCGAAGCGGGAAGAGCACGTCTGGGTCGGCTGGCCGGGCAATACGATCCCGGACGAACATAAAGATCGCGTGAGGTCGAGGGCATTGAGCGAATACCACGCGTACCCGGTCTTCCTCACCGAATCCGACATGGAGGACTTCTATCTCGGATTCTGCAACAAGACCATCTGGCCGCTCTTCCACTATTTCCCCACCTATGCTGTCTACCAGGAGGATTTCTGGCAGAACTACCGGCGGGTCAACCAGCTTTTCTGCAATGCCCTGGTGGAGCTGGTCAAACCTGGTGACTCGGTCTGGGTGCAAGACTATCATTTGATGCTCTTGCCGCAACTCCTGAGAGAAAGACTGCCGGGGTTGCTGACCGGGTTCTTCCTTCACATTCCTTTCCCCGCCTTTGAGATCTTTCGTTTGCTTCCGCCGCGGTGGCGCCACGACATCCTGGAGGGACTGCTCGGCGCCGATCTCATCGGATTCCATACGTACGAGTACAGGCAGCAGTTCCTGCAGTCCGTGCTTCGGATTCTGGGCCACGAGCATCACATGGGACAGATCTCGCTCCCCGATCACATCGTGAAGGTCGAGACGTACCCGATGGGGATCGATTTTCAGAAGTTCGTCGAGACCAGCAGCGACCCCGTGACGCAGCAGGAGCGGGCCGACGTTCAGAAGAGCCTCTCGAACTTCCGGGCCATCCTCTCCGTCGATCGGCTCGATTACTCAAAAGGGATCCTGCACCGGCTGGAGGGATTCGAGCGCCTTCTCGAGAAGTATCCGGAGTTCCGGGAGAAGGTCGTTCTGATCATGGTGGTCGTTCCTTCTCGCATCGGGGTCCAACAGTACGAATTGATGAAGAAACAGATTGAGGAATATGTCGGAAGGATCAATGGCGAGTTCGGCAGCATCAGCTGGATGCCGGTCATCTATCAGTACAAGCATCTGTCGCTCCATCCGCTCGTGGCACTCTACGGCCTGAGCGACGTCGCCCTGGTTACCCCGCTGCGCGATGGAATGAATCTCATCGCCAAGGAGTACGTCGCATCACGCGTCGATATGAGCGGTGTCCTGATCCTGAGCGAGATGGCGGGCGCAGCCAAGGAGTTGGGGGAAGCGATCATCGTCAACCCGAACGACAGGGACCAGATTACCGAGGCGCTGAAGGAGGCGCTCGAGATGCCGCCCGAAGAACAGAAGAGGCGAAATCAGATCATGCAGGAGCGTCTCCGGCGCTACGATGTGATCCGATGGGCAACGGACTTCGTCAATCAGCTCACGGGGATGAAGCAGGTCCAGGCCCAATTCACGGCAAAGCTGCTCACGCCCGCCGTGAAAAAACGGATCCGCGAGGGTTTTCTTCGAGCAGGACAACGCCTCCTCTTCCTCGACTACGACGGCACGCTCGTACCCCTGATGCGCCGGCCCTATCTTGCCGTGCCAACTCAACCCTTGCTGATGCTCCTGCGCGCGCTGTCGTCCGAGCCCCGCAACACGGTCGTCCTTATCAGCGGCCGGGACAGGGCAACGCTGGAGCGTTGGTTCGGAGATCTGCCCATCGGCGTTGTCGCGGAACATGGCATCTGGTTGCGCGATAAGAGCAACGACTGGCGAATGCTGAGTCAGTATGGTACCGACTGGAAGACGCGCCTGCTGCCGATGCTGCAGCAATATGCCGATCGGCTCCCGGGAGCCTTCGTCGAGGAAAAGGAGTACTCCCTCGTCTGGCATTACCGGGCGGCCGACCCCGAGCAGGCTCGTCCGCTGGCGGCGGAGTTGACGGATCATCTCGTTCATTTCACGGCGAATATCGACATTCAGGTCCTGCAGGGGAGCAAGGTCGTCGAGATTCGCAACGCCGGCGTCAACAAAGGGAATGCAGCGCTCAGCTGGCTCTCGACCGGTCAGTTTGATTTCATCATAGCGATCGGAGACGACTGGACCGACGAAGAACTCTTTGCAGCCCTCCCCGAGTCCGCCGCCACCTTGAGGGTCGGTCTCACCAACACTCGCGCCCAGTACAACATCCCAAACTCCACCGAGGTGCTCGGGCTGCTGCGATCTTTTCTCGAGCCGCCTTCGGATGAATAGGCCGCTTCCTTTCAGGGTTGAACGTTTCCCATGATGCGATCTGTCCAACTCGCTACGAGGGTAACTTGAAACGACGTCTGCCGAACGTCTTCTACAACCCGATCAGCCTTGCCGGCGCGGCGCTGGCGAGCGTTAGCTTCGCTTCCATTATCTTTCTCGCCCTCGTGGGCCAGTTACAATCAAAACCGCCAGCGTACATCGGGATCATCTCGTATGTCGCCTTGCCCATTCCCATCCTCATTGGCCTCCTTGCCGTTGTCGTTGGCATCTGGAGGGAGCGGCGACGGCTTCGGAAGGGTAAACCTGCCAGCCGAATGGTGTTCACGCTGGATCTCAATGTTCCCCAGCATCGGGCGGCTGTGGAGTACGTCTCCGTCGTCACCATTGTCTTCTTTCTTTTTACCGCCTATGGCAGTTACCAGACGTTTCAATGGACGGAATCGGTAGCGTTTTGCGGTGAGACCTGCCACACGGTGATGAATCCAGAGTACACATCCTATCAATTCTCTCCACACGCGCGCGTCAAGTGTGTTGACTGCCACGTGGGGGGCGGTGCGAGTTGGTACATCCGTTCAAAGCTCTCCGGCGCCTATCAGGTCTATGCCGTCCTGGCCAATAACTTCCCTCGACCTATTCCCGTCCCGATCAAGAACTTGCGTCCTGCTCAGGAAACCTGCGAGCAGTGTCACTGGCCGGCGTTCTTTGCGGGAGAGAAAGAAGAACTCAAGACATATTTCAAGTCGGATGAAGAAAACACGCGGTGGACGATCGACCTGCTGATGAAGGTGGGCGGAGGCGCGTTGGGTCAACATGGGCCCGCCCGCGGCATCCATTGGCATATGAACATCGCCGACGAGATCACGTATGTGGCCGCTGACACCGAGGAGCAGGTCATCCCCTGGGTTCGCGCCCGGAATAAGACGACGGGCGTGGTCACCGAGTATTTCTCGACGGATGCGGCCCAGTCGCTCGACGAACTGAAGAAACTGCCAATGCACACGCTGGACTGCATCGGATGTCACAACCAACCTTCCCATAGTTATCGCCCGCCCGTGCGAATCTTCGATGAGAGCATGTCGTTGGGCAAGATCAGCACCGAGCTCCCGAATGTTCGGCAAGCTTCGATTCAGGCACTCGTTGCGCCCTACGCGACCAGCGCGGCCGCGATGGACAGCATCCCAAGGATGATGGCGAGCTTCTACGCCCAGCAATATCCGGCCGTGGTCGCACAGAAGCAGGATCTCATCGCTGCCGCCTCGGAGGAGCTGAAACTGCAGTATTCCCGGAATTTCTTTCCCGAGATGCGGGTGAGCTGGCAGGCATATCCGAACAACGTCGGACACCTCACAAGCCTGGGATGCTTCCGCTGTCACGACGGAAAACACCGGAGTACTGACGGCAAGGTAATTGTCAAAGACTGCAACAGTTGCCACACGATCCTGTACCAGGGTACGGCAATTTCGCCGACGACCCTGAACGCAGCCGGAGTTCCGTTCCAACATCCTGAAGACATTGGTGATGCGTGGAAGGAGATGAACTGCTCGGATTGCCACTCCGGCCAGTAGAGCAGTGATGAGATGGCCTAATTCTGTAACCAACTTCGAGCATTGCTTCCAAGAGGATCCTGCGACGTTTCCCGCATCGGATTCCTCAAAATACCTCGAGATGCGCGCCGAGCCCATCTCTCTCCGTCGGTTCTGTCGAGACGTCGCATCCTGCTCGCGTTCCCGGCGCCCTCGCTGAGAGGAACTCCTGCTATCCCTTCTGACGTTAGGTTAGCGTCAGCGGTGCTCGCGGAACCGATCACGCCGTCGAGAACTCCCATTTGAGAAGTCAATTCATGATGCGGCCTATTTCCATTCTGCTGCTGGTGATGCTTTGTGTGGCCTCGGCGCGAGCGCACCACGGCAAGGAGTTTTTCTTGACAGCGACCTCGCGGACGCCGGAACGCGGTGATCTGATCGGATTGTTGTCGCTTGAGCGAGTTCCCAGCCTGCTCGCAACGTCGGTGGAGCCGGGGATCCTGTACGGGTTCACGAATCTCTGGAGCGGCGAGATACATCTTCATGTCAATGACGTGTCCAGTAGGTTCAGTCTGGAGGCGATCGGGTTCGAGCAGCGCTTCTTCTTGTACGATGGATCGGCACAAGAACACGCGACACCGTTCAATGCCGGCGCGCTGATGGAATTCGAAAAAGGAATCGGAGGCAACCCGGACAGGCTGGATGTTCGGGGGATGATCTCCGGTGAATTCCAGCCCTTTGAGGCTGCACTGAACCTCGGGTACTCTCGGTCGCTTTCTACGGGGGAAACACCCTCCCTCGAGTATGCGGTCGGTGCGAAATATGCCTTCCTCCCGTCCCTCTCGCTCGGAGTGGAGCTCACAGGCGACCTGCGGCACCCGAGCAATTCTTCCTTGACTCCCGGCCTCTACGTTGGACTCGGAGGCGGCGTTCAAGCGAGATTGGGGGCGAGCTTCGCGCAGACCGCCCGCACAACGCAGACAACCGTTCGACTGTCGTTCGTATCGGAATTCTAGGTCACTGGAACACTCTTCACGAGTAGCTCAGCGGGGTGAACGCATCGTCACAAGGCAGAAGAGATGGCGCTTCTTGGAATTGCTGGGTTCGATCTCCGCTCTCATAGCGCGGCGACGATTGACGCGGGTGGGCTTTTCTTCTGTGTGTGAAGTTCCGGCTGTTTGGATTTGAGTACTGCTTTGAGCCATCGACGGAGTTGAACAGGAAGGCCTCACCATCCCCCGGCACTCCGTCAATGTAACGGCAAGTGGGGAGTGCTGAATTGCGTTGGGACAAATCGAAAAGGAGTCCGCCGTCCTTCTGCGACGCATGAAGGAGTACCGACATGCGAAAACTCATCTCAGTTCTTCTTGCTTTCCTGGCTGTGAGCGGCATAGCGATTGCCCGGCAGACCCGCACTGGGTCAGGAGCCCAGCTGTGCCGGCTGCTGATGGGAGGCCGAACAGCGACGCGGTGGCGGATGTGTACGCGATCAGCGGCCAATTTGCCCGGGTTCTGGTGCTGCGTCTCAAGTACCAAACGGACCTGCTGGCCGGATTGGAGAACATCGCAAAGGAGCAGAAGATCTGCAACGCCGACATCCTGGCGGGCGCGGATCGGTCCGGAACTATCACTTTCACGTCGTCAGCAACCGCACGTTTCCTTCCAGGAACATCTTCGTGAAGGATCCCATAGCTCCTGCCGACATTGTCAGCATGAACGGATACGTGATCGACGGCCGCGTCCACGTGCCCTTGACCATGACGGATGCCGACAAGGCATTTGACGGTCACCTGGAACCCGGCACATCGGTGTTCACATTCGCCATCGTGACGATCGCTATCTTCAAGGACGGGATCGATCTTAGTCGCGTCGACGACAAAACGTATCGCTAGACTGTGCTGCAGAGGCTCGCGGTCGGTGTGATGTGAACGCAGCAGGCGGAGGTACACGAGAACCTCGAACGCATCGTGGAGCATGCGCTCGCGAAGAACCCGGAGGACCGGTATCAGCATTTGGACGGATGCTGGAGGATCTTAACGCTCTCAAAGAAGGTCGCAACGTGACCGGCCGAAGAATGTCGCGCAAAGCAAAACGGGTAGTCTCGAAGATGGCAGCTTGCGTCGAGGGAAACGGAGAGAATGGATTTGATTGCCGTTCTCCAGTTTGCGAACCTGTCGAGGGATTCCACACAGGAGTATTTCGCCGACGATATGAGGGATGAGTTGATCACAAAGCGGTCCGTGATTGGAAGCCTGAGAATTCCTTCGTGTCGATCAGTGATGCTCTACAAGGGGGTGAACAAGCCCTTGCGAGAGATCGCGACGGAGTTGAAGGTGAAAGGAGGTGGGGGAGCCTAGCGTCCTGCACGTGGGGGAACGGCGTTCGCATGGGCGTCAAGCTGATCGAAATTAGGGATGAGGCACCGATCCGGTTGACGAACTACGGTCGCGAGTAGATTTTTCCTTCCTTCATCACAAACGTCACGTGCTCGACGGCGCTGATGTCGGTCGTCGGATCGCCAGACACCGCGACGACATCCGCGAGCTTGCCGGGCTCGAGCGTTCCCGTTATGCCTTGGATTCCCAACAACTCTGCTGACACCGACGTCGCAGATCGAAGCGCATCGACAGGGTTCATCCCGTGTGAGACCATGACCTCGAGTTCCTTCGCATTCGTACCGGGTAAGCTGAAGGTGTCGGTCCCGAAAACGATCTTCACCCGGGACTTGAGCGCACGCTTGAATGTCTCCGTGTGACGCACGATCGTCCTGTCGAGTTTGGCCTTCACCTCCGGAGTGACCTGTCCGAACACGATGCCGTCTCGCCAGAGTTCGTACACCATCAGCGTGGGCACGTAGTAAACACCTTTCTCTGCCATCAGGTCGAAGGTTCCCTGGCTTATGTAGAGACCATGCTCGATCGAATTCACGCCCGCGTCGATTGCAAGTCTGGCAGCGGAATCGCAATAAACGTGAGCCGCAACCTTGAGTCCGGCCCGACGCGCCTCATCGACGACCGCCTCAAGTTCCTCGGGCGAGTAGGTGAGGGTGCCGGTGAGCGAATCAGTGCTTGTCTGCTTCTTCTCGGCGGACTCGATGTAGACCTTGATCAAATCGGCTCCGAGCTTGACGAGATGGCGAACCTGCTTCCGAATTTCACTCTCACCGTCAGCCTCGTAGGATGACGACGGGAGCGTGATGTAAGGGTTGTATCCGATGAGCTGGTACGAGCCGGTGGCCGCCACCGGCTGGATCGAGGTGAGGATCCTGGGACCGGGGACCAATCCCTGCGCGATCGCATCCCGCAAAGCAACATCGACGAGTGCCGCCCCTTCATTGCCGACGTCGCGGATCGTTGTGATCCCCGCCTCGAGCGTCTTGCGTGCCGAGAGCGTCGAGTAGATCGCTCGGAACTCCGGTGTCTCGCGCAGGGTCTCCTGCTCCGGATCACCCGGGTGAAGCGCGATGTGCGTGTGGGCATCGATCAATCCCGGCATCACGGTCATACCCTTGAGGTCGATGACGTTCGCTCCCGGCGGTGGTTTCAACCCTTCGCCGACTTCGACTATCTTCGTGCCTCTGACGAGAATCAACACGTTCTGACGGAGGGCCTGCGATTTGCCGTCAAACATCTTCTCCGCCCTGACGTAAGTGGTCGGTGCCTGGGCGTCGGCAACGAGGGCCGGCACACAAAGCAGAAAGCAAAATGCGCTGATCCTGCGGATCGCTTGAGAGTTCATGGTGAGCTCCAGATTGTGGTTGCGACGTTCGGTGATGGGGATGAGGGGCCTCGCCCGACCTGTCAAAAGTGCTAGTTTCTTTCGTCCGGAGCAATGCTGGGTCGAGTCGTGAACAGCGGAGCATTTTCGAGCCCCTACCTCTTGTGCGAGAAGTGGGAATTGTGCCTGAGTGATTGTCACACCGACATGAAATCTCTGCTGAAGTCGGTGTCGTCGAATGGACTCTCGCTGAAGAACCGAGTATATTCATGCCGAACCGATGGAGGGTGCGCAAACCCAAGATCAGTCTGACAGGAGGTATGTTATGAGGACTATTTCCGCTTCTCTCTTTCTCTTTGCCACTCTCTTGCTGCTCAGCGCTGCCGCGCTCGGTCAAGGCAAGCCATCGTTCAATTCACTCTATTCCTACGCCGCGGTTCTCGAGGCATTTCAGAACCCGCCGGCCGAATTCCGTAGCGCTCCTCTCTGGGTCTGGAATGACCGGATCGCCCGGGAAGAGATCGACGAGCAGCTCGCCGATTTCAAATCACGCGGAATCGGCGGCGTCTTCATCCATCCTCGCCCCGGCTTGATCACACCCTATCTTTCCGATGAGTGGCTGTCGCTCTGGCGCCACGCCGTCGACGTCGGCAAGAAGCTGGGGATGAAGATCTGGATCTACGACGAGAATTCGTATCCATCCGGCTTCGCCGGAGGACATGTCCCTGCTCAATTGCCGGATGCAGTGCGGACGGGTCTGAAAATGACCCGCGTCTCTGAGCTGCCGAAACAGTTCGAACCCGAGCTGCTCTTCGTTCTTGGGAAAACACCAACCGGATTTGCCGACATCACACCCCAACTCGGTTCGAAGAGGTTCGACACCGGAGAGTACTACATCTTCAATCTGAACAGGCAGAAACCCAGCCCTTGGCATGGTGGCTTTGCCTATGTCGACATCATGCAGCTAAAGGTCACCGAAAAATTTTTGGATGTGACGCTCAACGCATACAAACGAGTGATCGGCGAAGAGTTTGGCAGTGTTGTCCCCGGAGTTTTTCAAGATGAAGCTGATATCGGTCCGGCTGGCGGGAGAGATATGGTCGTCGTCAACTACACGCCGGCGCTCTTCGACCGCTTCAAGGCTAAGTGGGGATACGATTTGAAACTCCAGCTGCCATCGCTCTATGATGAGGTGGGGAACTGGCAAAAGGTGCGACACGACTTCTACGCCACGCTCCTGGACCTCTTCATCGAAAACTGGGCGAAGCCCTACTACGAATACTGCACCAAGAACAGCCTGGTCTTCACCGGCCACTACTGGGAGCACGAATGGCCCCGGCCGGTCATCAATCCGGACAACATGGCCTTTGCGGCCTACGCCCACATGCCCGGCATCGACATCTTGATGAATGATTTCCAGATGGACAACCACGCGCAGTTTGGGAATGCAAGGGCCGTGAAAGAGATTCGGAGCGTGGCGAACCAGCTTGGGAAGCAGCGAACGATGTCGGAGACATTTGGTGCGGGAGGTTGGGATATGACGTTCTTCGACCAGAAGAGGATCGCCGATTGGGAGTATGCGCTCGGTGTGAATTTTATGAACCAGCATCTCTCGTATGTCACTATCAAGGGTGCCCGTAAACGAGACCATCCTCTCTCATTCTCCTATCACGAACCGTGGTGGCAGGCATACAACATTCTGGCAGATTACTACGGCCGTCTATCGGTTGCTCTTTCCTCCGGGACGCAGGACAACCGAATTGTGGTGATCGAGCCGACAACGACGGGCTGGATGTACTGTTCGCCGCGTAGCGAAACGGACAAAATGCGATCCCTCGGGAAACGCTTCCAGGATTTTGTCAACAGACTCGAAGCCGCGCAGGTTGAATATGATCTGGCGAGCGAGGCAATCATTCGGGATCACGGCAAAGCGCAGGAGGAACGATTCACGATCGGCCGGAGATCGTATGAGCTGGTCATCCTGCCGCCGGGAATGGAGAACCTGGATCAATCCACCTTCTCGCTTCTCAGTGAGTACTTGAAACGGGGCGGTCGGGTTCTCTGCTATGAAACGCCGAAGTATGTTGAAGGCCAGACTTCTGATCGGGTCGAGAAGCTGGCAGCCGAATATCAAGACACTTGGTCCTTCGTGCAGGACGAGAATAGACTGGACAAGATCGATCAACTGTGCCCGCCGGAGGTTATGTTTCAGGTGAGCAAGGCCCGAGAACACTCCCGGAACCTGCTTTTCCATCACAGACGCTCTCTTGGGGATTGCGAGCTTCTCTTTCTTGCCAACTCCGATACCAAGGACTACTCCGCCGGCGTCATCTCAGCTCCTGGCCGATCTTGTGAGGAGTGGGACCTCTTCACGGGGAGTGCCGTGCCCTATCCATTCGTCGTTGAGGAGAAGAGGCTGAGGATCGAATTCTCTCTCCCTCCGGGAGGAAGCTTGATGCTATGCCTGCGCCCCGTTCAAGGAAAGCCGGCGCCTGCTGAGTCTTTCAAGTGGATTGAACTGCAGCCATCGAAACCTACGCTCATCAAGCGAGTGAGCCAGAACGTTCTCACGCTTGACTACTGCGACCTCACACTGGGTGGCAAGACCCAGCAGGATCTCTATTTCTATGACGCGCAGCTCAAGACATTTCAATTTCATGGGCTTGACCGCAATCCCTGGGACAACGCCGTGCAATACAAGACGAACATCCTGGATAAGGACAAGTTCGCGCCAGGATCCGGTTTTGAAGCTGCTTTTTCGTTCACCATCGGCGAAGGTGTCAACACAAGTTCCCTGCAGGCCGTGATCGAACGGCCGGAGCTCTATCAAGTCTTCTTCAATGGCCAGCAAGCCAAGCCGCAGAAGGATCAGTGGTGGCTGGATAAGGCCTTCGGTGTTTTCGACATCGGCGGCCTGGCCAGGGTCGGCATGAATACGATCGTTCTCAAAGCGTCTCCTTTCACGATCCATACCGAGCTTGAGCCCGTGTACGTTCTGGGGGATTTCGCGCTGAAGAGCGAGCAAAAGGGATTCAAGCTCGTGCCATCCTCAAGTCTCAATTTCGGGTCTTGGGTTGACCAGGGCATGCCGTTCTATGCAAGTGGCGTTGCTTACACGAGCCAGTTCGACAATATCAGGAAGCAGCAAGAGGCGGGTCGCTGCTTTGTCAGGCTTGGTCGATGGAGTGGTGTTGTTGCTCAGGTCCGGGTCAACGGGAAGAATGCGGGATTCATCGCATTTGCGCCGTATGAGCTCGACGTGACAGGCCTGCTGACGACCAGGAGAAACGAGATATCGGTGCTCGTCTACGGCTCGCTGAAGAACACGCTCGGGCCGCACCATAACGAGCCGCCTCTGGGTCGTGCGTGGCCGGGCCAGTTTCAGCAGGGGGCCAAAGGCGGGCGGCCCGGTGGTAGCAAATACAGTGTCGTCGACTACGGGCTGTTCGAAGATTTCACGCTCGTCTCAAGAACCGGGCAGTAGGGCGTGAAGAGAAGCGAAGAGGAGAATACCGTGAAGACCTATCAGCCTAGGAAAACGATCAGACTGAGGGAGTACGACTATTCTCAACCGGGTGGGTATTTCGTGACGATCTGCACGAAGAACAGAGAAATGATTTTTGGTGATGTTGTGGATGGCGAAATGAGGCTGTCGGCAATCGGGGCGATCGCATCTCAATGTTGGCAAGACATGCCAATTCATTTTACGGCAGTGGAGTTGGATGAATTCGTCCTAATGCCGAACCACGTGCATGGCATCATAATCATCCTCGACAATTTGAAATCTCAATCGTCAGATCCTGGTAGGGGTGTTCAATTGAACACCCCTACCGTGGATCGTTTTTCGCGCATTTCCCCCAGGCGAAATTCCCTCGGGGTGGTCGTGCGCACCTACAAGGCAGCTGTGACAACCTTGTGTCGCAACAATGGCTATCCCGATTTTGGGTGGCAACGCAACTATTTCGAACACATCATTCGTGATGATCGATCTCTCAGTAGGATCCGCGAATACATCGCTTCTAATCCACAGCGTTGGATGTTGGACAAGGAAAACCCGAATCGTCGAGGGAGCGACGAATTCCATCGATGGCTCACAGCAACCGGAAGCAGGGCTCAATGGCACACACTGAGACCCTGACGTCGCGCGAGCGGGTGCTCAAAGCCTTGAATCACGAGGAACCCGATCGCGTTCCGATTGATCTCGGCGGGTTCCAGACCGGGATCCACGTGAAGGCCTATCGGGCTCTCATTGATTATCTGGACCTGAGCGAGGGAACCGGGATCCTCGATCCCGTCCAGCAACTCGCGATCCCATCTGAGACGGTGCTCAACAAACTCCACGTCGACATTCGCTACATCACTGCCCACGGACCTGACTCTTTCCATGGGGGCATCGAGATCAACGAGCGCGACGGAAGGCGATGGCACGACTTGAGGGATGAGTTCGGGGTCGTCTGGTCGATGCCCGAGGATCAGATGCTTTATATGGACATCTCCTTTCATCCTTTGGCCCGGGCAACCATCAAAGACGTCCAGTGCTATCCTTTCCCGAACGGAGGAGACCCGACCCGCTTCAGTGGCCTTCGCGAGAAGGCCTTGACGATGCGGCAGAAGACGCCCTATGCTCTCTCAAGCGGCATCTGCGGAGTGACGTACGAGATCTGCTGGTACCTGCGAGGACTGGAGCGCTGGTTCCTGGACATGATGGAGGACCGGACCCTCTGTGAAGCGCTCCTCGACCGAACGTCACAATATTGGGTGGACTGGATGAAAGGTTTCCTGGGGGAGGTAGGCGATCTCTTGGACATCGTCATGATCGGCGACGACTTGAGCGGTCAGGATGGGCCGCTCTTCTCGCCGGAGTTCTTTCGCAGCATCGTGCGTCCGCGTCAGCAGAGGGTGATCGACACCATCAAGAGACACACCCGGGCCAAAATCTGGTATCACACCTGCGGAGATTGTTCCGAATACATTCCCGATCTGATCGAGATGGGCATCGACATTCTTAACCCCATCCAGATCAGCACCCGGGGGATGAACCCGAGGGTCCTGAAGGAACGGTACGGCAGAAACCTCGTTTTTTGGGGTGGTGGTATAGATTCCCAGCACGTGTTACCGTTTGGATCCCCACAGGAGGTCAAAGAAGAAGTGAAAAGGAACGTCGGAATCTTCAAACCGGGCGGCGGCTTCGTGTTCGCCAATGTACACAACGTCCAGCCCGAGGTCCCATCGCAGAATATCGTCGCGATGTTCGAAGCCGCATACGAATCTGGATTTTATTGCTGACCGATCAAGGGATTTCGTAATCAGGCGGGACTGCAATTCAAACCTCCTGGACCACCAAACTGAACAAATGAATTCAATCGAAGGAGTCTGCCATGGCTGACGAATTGAAACAACGCTCGAAGCTGAAACGGATCTGGAACTTCTTGAAGCACACCTCCCGCCGCGTGAAGGCTTGGCTCATGCGCTTCAACCCGTCGCGAAGGACAAGAAAAGGAGCGGTGATCGCAGCGTTCGCTGCAGTTGTCCTGTTGATGGCGTACTGCGGCGTGCTCATCCTTCGAACAGGATTAGGCATGGCGATCGACGCGCTGATCGGCGCTGCAATCGGAGCTCTCGCATTGGCTCTCTCAACCGGCCTTGTCGCTGCGTTGCTCGCTCTCTCTGCCAGACTTCCGAAAATGTTCAGCGGAGCATTGATCGGCGCTGTTCTTTCCCTTCTTCCGTTGCTTGGGATGTTTCAAGGCGCGTCCATTCTCATAGCTGCCGGCATGGTGCTCGTGGCGTCCCTTCTAGGAGGAGCAATCGCGGTTCTCAGCGGCTGGGACTTCAAGATTGCACGCACCGCGAAAAAGGTCATGGTGATCGTTGTGCTCGTCGCCGCGGTCGGTGTCTCGGTCTGGTTTTTCTTCTGGATGGCAAGCCCGGGCACCGATGAAGGGGTGGTGAAGGTGGAGGAGCCCGTGTATCGTCCCGTCTCACCCCTTGCGGCGGCCGACCCCTCGCAGCCGGGACCGTTCAAAGTGCGAACGCTTACCTACGGAAGCGGGGATGACCGGCGCGAGGAGTTCGGCGCCAGAGCGCAACTCAAAACGCATCGCGTCGACGGCAAGCCATTCCTCACAAAGCTCGATGGATGGTTAGCCCCCATCCGAACAGGATACTGGGGATTCGACTGGCGGAAGCTTCCGCTTAATGGACGTGTCTGGTATCCGGAAGGCGAAGGGAAATTCCCCCTCGTGCTGATCGTTCACGGCAACCACTTGATGCGCGAATTTTCGGACCCGGGCTACGCGTATCTCGGAGAACTCCTGGCGAGCCGTGGGTATGTCTTCGTTTCAGTCGACGAGAACTTCCTCAACGGCGACTGGTCCGACAACTACGAGAAGGAGAACGATGCGCGCGGGTGGGTCCTGCTGGAGCACCTGAACGTGTGGCGAGGATGGGCTGCTGAAAAGGGAAACCCGTTCTTTCAAAAGGTGGACATGGACCGCATCTCGCTCATCGGCCACTCGCGCGGCGGCGAGGCGGTCGCGATTGCCGCCGCGTTCAACCGGTTGCAGCGATATCCGGATGATGCGAGAGTGAAATTCGACTACGGCTTCAACATCCGCTCGGTCGTCGCCATCGCACCAATCGATGGGCAGTATATGCCTGCCAGCCAGTCGACGCCCCTCGAGAACATCAATTACCTCGTCCTTCAAGGGGCTCACGATGCGGATATGTCGTTTTTCTCTGGAGATCGGCAGTACAAGCGGATCAAATTCACCGATGACCGGTACTGGTTCAAGACCTCGATCTACATCTACCGGGCGAATCACGGACAATTCAACACGGTCTGGGCGGAACGAGACTGGGGTCTTCCACACGGATACCTGCTCAATGTCGAGCCGCTCCTCAGCGGTGAGGAGCAGCGAAAGGTCGGCAAGGTCTACATCAGTGCGTTTCTCGACGTTACGCTCAAAGGGAATGATGCCTGTCTTCCGCTCTTCCACGACTACAGGGTGGGTGCGGAGTGGTTGCCGAAGACCTTTTATGTGAATCGATTTGAGGACTCCCGAACGCGTATCGCCTGTGATTATGATGAGGACGTTGATGTCACCACGACGACAATGAAAGGTGGAGGCTTGAGCGGCGAAAATCTCAGAACCTGGAAGGAGAAGGATATTGGATTCCGAGAATCGGACCAGAAGCGGCAGAATCAGGCCGTCTACCTTGGATGGAAGTACACGGGGAAGGATAGCACGACGGAGACGAGGGATAGTCTCGGCACAAAGGTGGCACGACGCGAACTGACGAAGCCCGCGAGCTACGTTGTAAGTCTGCCGTGGGGTCTGGGTGGAACGTGGAAGCTCGACGCCACGTCCACTTTCGTCTTCTCCCTCGCTCAGTCTGACGAGAAACCGGCTGACACGCTCGACATCCCTTATCAAGAAAAGGCGGACACGGGCAAAGGCATGAAGGAGGAAAAGGAAGAATCGAAGGAGAAGGAGGCCGAGAAGGACACGGTGAAGAAACCGATCGATTTCACCATCGAGGTGACGGATCGAGGCGGGCAGACGGCAGCTTTTCTGCTCAGTCAGGTCGCTCGACTGCTGCCTCCCCTCGCGGCGAAATTCACGAAGTCCTCCCTCACCGAGAAAATGTACTCCTCACCGAGCCAGCCGGTTCTGCAGACCATCGAGGTGCCGATGGCCCGGTTCTTCCAGCTGAACTGGCGGTTCAACCCCAGGCAGATCGCGTCGGTCCGGTTCCGCTTCGACCGCTCGCCCTCTGGCGTGATCATACTCGACGAGGTGGGATTTCGTTCAAACAGATAGAATACGCCGTCGAACTGCCGGCATTTCTCACGTGGCAGCGCGTGCTCGGGTGGAACTATTGCCTTTCAGCCTGAACTGCAGTAGCTTTGGACTGTTGTATCGACCCACCATTACCGTTGGAGCGCTGTAAACGTTCTTCCTCAGACCCGATTCATATCGGAGGACGTGACGATGATCGGGGCGACCATTTCTCACTATAAGATGCTCGAGCGCCTCGGCGGAGAGGCGGCAGGGGCATCGTCTACAAGGCCAAGGGCGCCAATCTGAGGCGCACCGCGGCATTGTCTGCGAAACGACGGAAGAAGTGTGATCTGAAGAGGGGAATGAGAGCATACGCTCAGGCTAGAGCTCTGTTTCGATTTGACGAATGAATTCACTTTTTGCACTCCTAGAAATTCATCACCCGGATTTGCGGTCTCCTATGAAACAACTTCTCGATTTCCTTTGAACGCGCAAAGCGTTCTTGGAATAGAATGTGACGGGCGTACAAGACTGAACTACAAGCGCGACCTTTCTCCGCGAACGCCCGTTTCACTCCTTAGGCTAATCTCAACGTCAACAGTGAGTCGCATCATCGAGTTAAACCCTTAACACTCACTCCCACCAACAAAACGAGGCACACCTATGAAAAGACTCGTCATGTCAGTTACGGGGGCACGCATCCCCTTGGTCGTTGCGGCTCTTGGGTTGATGGTGTCTTGCGGTCATCTCCATGCCCAAGGTGTTACAACAGCCGCCTTGAACGGCACCGTCATGAGCGACAAGGGAGAAGCGTTGCCTAGCGCCAACGTCATGGCTGTTCATCAACCGAGCGGCACTCGCTTCGGAGCCACAGCCAGAACCAACGGACAATACAACATTCTGAACGTGAAGATCGGAGGTCCGTACACTATCACAGCTTCCATTCTCGGCTACAAGAAAGAAAGCCAGACCAACGTCTATCTCAGCATCGGACAGGATTTCAGAGTCGACTTTCGCTTGACTGAAGAACCTATCGCCGGGCCGGAGGTCGTTGTTACGGCGCAGGTTGACAAGGTCCTGAACAGCGGGAGGACTGGAGCAGCGACGTACATCGACCGGGCAGAGGTGACTGAGCTACCGACGTTGAAGCGGAGCACCAGAGACCTGACGCGCTTGGATCCCCGAAGCGATGGTAATTTCAGTTTTGGTGGAAAGAACTGGCTCTTCAACAATATCTCGCTCGACGGTTCCTATTTCAACAATCCCTTTGGTCTCGACGATCCTGCCCCGGGCGGACAGACGAATGCTGAGCCCGTCCCGTTCGATGCGGTGGAGCAAGTGCAGGTTTCGCTCGCCCCCTTTGATGTTCGCGAGGGCGGTTTTACCGGTGCCGGTATCAACACGGTGACGAAGAGCGGCACCAACGAGTACAAAGCATCGATCTATAGTTTCATTCGAAATCAGGAACTGGTCGGTAACGAAGTCAAGGGGGCAAAAGTCGTTGCCAATCCCGATCTGAAGTACAACCAATCTGGCTTCTCGGTGAGCGGAGCGATTGTGCCGAACACGTTGTTCTTCTTCCTGAACGCTGAGATTGAACGGAAGAAAGACCCCGGGACGAACTTTGCTGCATACCGTGGAGTCTCCGGTTTTGGCATCTCACGGGTCAGGGCCGCCACCATGGATTCGATCCGGAATCGGATGATCAGCGTCTATGGATATGATCCCGGTCCATACGATGGGTACACGCATGAGACGAATAATGAGAAAGTGATCGTGAAGTTGGACTGGAACGCCAATGAAAACAACAACCTAACGTTCCGATACAACTTGCTCGATGCCAGGCGAGATCTTCCGCCGCATCCGTTTGTTCTCAGCTATGCGGGAACCGGGCGCGGGCCCAACGAGAACAGCCTCCCGTTCCGGAATGCAGGCTACCGGATCAACAACAAGCTGCAGTCGTTTGCCCTCGAAGTGAACAGTCGGTATGAGAGATTCGCCAATCGGTTCTTCGCAAGTTACAATCGCTTCCGCGATAACCGCGATCCGTTCAGCAGACCGTTCCCGACTATTGAGATTGCAAAGGATGGTGTGACCTACACGACGCTCGGTCATGAACCGTTCTCCATTCACAACATTCTGGACCAGGACGTTCTGCAGTTGACTAACAATTTCACCTACTTCTATGGCAGCCACGCGATTACGCTTGGCGCAACATATGAGACCTTCAAATTCTTCAATGCGTTCAACATCTTCCGGTACGGCCTGTTCATGCTCCCGCCTCCTTCAACAGCTGGCGGTTTCGGAGGGACGTCGTTCGCATCGATTGCGGATTTCTTCCGGTACACGAACCCCGCGGACCCGCTCTTCCTCGACTTTAACGCACAGGTGGCAGCGGCAGAGCGAAATCCGTTCAAGGGCGAAGACATCGACGTTGGTCAGCTGGCCCTGTATGCGCAGGATTCCTACATGGTCACGGAGAGCTTCAGCCTTACCTATGGCGTGCGAGTGGATTTCCCGATCTACTTCACAAAGCCGGTCGACAACCCCTTCTCGCGGTCGCTGAAACTGGCCGATGAAAACGGCAATCCAGAGACCATCGATCAGAGCAAACTCCCCGGAACCACGGCGCTCTTTTCTCCGCGGGCTGGGTTCAACTGGGATGTCACTGGCGATCGATCGACTCAACTGCGCGGCGGCACAGGGATCTTCACGGGGCGGGTGCCATTTGTCTGGATAGGAAATGTCATTTCCAACCCCGGGCCCAATCCCAACCTGCCGGCTCATCTGCAGTCCTTTGATGTCAACGCCGCTGCCCCGGATTTCAAGTGGCCACAGGTCTGGACCACCAACATCGCCGTGGACCAGAAGCTCCCCTGGGATCTCGTCGGCACGCTGGAAATCATCTACGGGAAGGACATCAATGCCATCTTCGTGCGGAATGCTGACCTTGGTCAGCCGGTCCGTTACCTCCCCGATGGTCGACCGTTCTACGGCGGCGCCGGGGCCAACGAGCGGAATCCCGACGGCGGCGCGGGAGCGTACGTGATCGACAACACGGACAAGGGGTATAACTATACCATCTCCGCGCAGCTCCGCAAGCAGTTCGATTTCGGTCTTAATGCCAGCGTGGCGTATACCTACTTGATGGCGAAGAACACGCTGAAGTCAACTGAAATTGCCAGTGTTCTCTGGGCAGAAAATCCAGTGAAGGGCGATCCCAACAAGGCGGAGCTCGGATATTCTGAATTCGGCGAACGCAACCGGATCACCGCAGCGGCAACCTACCGACACAAGTGGTCGGATAATCTCGCAACGAGTGTCGGTTTGTTCATCGAGGTGGCGGAGGGGAACAGGTTCGCAGGAGCCGGAGGCAATCGATACTCCTTTGTGTATTCCGGCGATGTCAATGGCGACAATAATGCTGGAAATGACCTGATCTACATTCCGAGAAATCAGAGTGAGATTAACTTCGCCCCGTACGGCACCGTCACAGCTGATCAGCAATGGGCTGCATTCAATGCGTTCATCGAGCAGGATGACTACCTGAAGGCACACCGGGGGCAGATCGCTGACAGGTTCGGCGCATTGAATCCGTGGTTCAGCAACATCGATTTGAAGTTGCTGCAGGATTTCACCTTCAGGATGGGGAACAACCCACATACATTCCAGTTGAGTATCGACGTTCTGAACCTTGCGAACCTGCTGAACTCTGACTGGGGTGTGCGGCGCGCAGCGAGCGCGGCAGCAACAGCACCACTGCAGCTGGTGGATTTCAACGGGCCAGGGCAGGCACCGAGGTTTTACTTCAAAGGGACGGCGAAGCAGACCTTTGTTGACGACCCGGGCCTGTTCTCACGCTGGCAGGTGCAGGTCGGTCTTCGATACTCCCTTAATTAGGGCGGCTGGCGACAAATGATTTTGCGGTAGGAGAGGCACAGTGCTCGTTCCAGCAGGAGGGGACGAGAAGTCGTGCGCGCTGTTCAAGTTCGAGCGGCAGGCGTGGGAAAGACTGGTGAGGCACATCAATCAAGCTTCACCGACCTCAGCTCTGCAGCGTTCAGCTTAAAGCCGCTCCCGGTCTTCCATTTGATCTTGGTGGCGATGAGATGTCCCAACGATCAGTGCGAGGTCGGGAGCGGCCTTTCGTTCCCGAAGGGGGAAAATCAACAATCGAAACGATGACTCGACTCGCTTAGGACGTCAAGAACAGCGATGAACAAGGCAATAGTCTGGGACTACGATGGCACTCTGGTCGACACCCGAGTGAAAAATTTCAACGTCACGAAAAAGATCATCCGGCATATAGCAGGGACGAAGTCGGATGATTATTCAGCTCTACAGACAGTTGACAATTATAGCTCGGCAAATCGACGGGCGAAGAATTGGCGGGAGCTTTACCGGAATGAATTTGCATTGAATGAACATCAGATCGATGAGGCGGGAAAATTGTGGACAGCATATCAACTGAGTGATGATTCTGAAACAACGTTCTTTGAGGGGATAGAAGATGTGGTGCGCCAGCTCAGCAAATATCCGAATCTCATCTTTTCTCAAAATTCAAGGAGCAGCATTGTTCAGGTCTTAGAGAAAAAGGACATGCTGAAGTATTTTGCCGGGATTGTAGGTTATGAAGAGATCTCTTTCAGAGATCAGAAACCTGCGCCTGACGGATTGCTTCTGTGTGTGGACAAGGTCAGGGCAGGTCACCCCATCTGCGTATTCTTTGTCGGTGATCATGAGACTGACACTCTGTGTGGATATCATGCCAATCTCCAGTTAGAAAAGTCCAATAGCGGTACGAGGATTATCACTATCGCCGCGAGATATGGATCGGGGAGCGACGCTGGGGACTGGGACCTCAAGCCAGATCATATCGTGAGGAGCACACAAGAGATCGTTGACTGTATTGAAAGCTATTAGATTCGTTCCTCGAAGAGGCCGTTGTATCAGAAGCGCAATCACGCTTCTCCGGAACGGCTATCGATCACAATTGCCCAATCAGTGCAAACCCACGAGTGAGCTTGCAGGGGCTTCACCTTTTCAGGTCTGACCTCTACCGCGGACGTGCCTTCGCTTACCAAGCCGATACGCGCGTGGAAATCGTCTTATTACCGGATGAGGGGCGAGAGATTTCATGTAACCCTTTCACTCGATGAAGCTGATCGGGTGGAGAACTTCATGAGAAATCCATAGTATGTAGCAATGATGGATTAGTGCTGCCTCCCCTTGCGGCGAAATTCACGAAGTCCTCGCTCACCGAGAAAATGTACTCATCACCGAGCCAGCCGGTTCTGCAGACCATCGAGGTGCCGATGGCCCGGTTCTTCCAGCTGAACTGGCGGCTCAACCCCAGGCAGATCGCGACGGTCCGGTTCCGGTTTGACCGCTCGCCGTCTGGAGTGATCATCCTTGATGAGGTGGGATTTAGATCAGGCAAATAGAATCCGGCGTCGAAATGACGGATTTTCCCCACGGGTCACTCACGTGTGTGTTGGACTGTTGCCTTTCAGATTCAAGTGCAGTAGCTTTGAGCTGTCGTCTTCCCCCCTACCGTGGAAGTCCTCTAGGAGGTCTTGCTCAGTCCCGATCTGTGCCAGAGGAGGTAAGTGAATGGGTATCCCCGGACTTACGATCATTGGTGAATCGATCAATGACTCCGTCCCATCTACTCATACGTCGTTCGAAGAGAATAACATTGATGGCATTGTTGATTTGGCCGGATCGCAGGCTGAAAAGGGCGCAGCCTATATCGATGTGAATGTCGGGCCTCGCTCTCCGGGGTTCATGGCGGGGGTCGTCAAGAGAATCCAAGAGCGTATTTCGATCCCGCTTTCAATAGATACCCCTGATCCGGCAATTGCGGCCGCAGGGTTGGAGGCATACAGCGCTGAACGTGCGGGGAACAAGAAACCGATCCTGAATTCAATTTCTGAAGCCCGCCTGGAGATGTTTGACTTGTATACACGTCAGCCGTTCGTTCCTATTTTACTCGTCACCGAGGGAATGGATGCCTCCGGTGAAGTGAGCATGAATAAAACGGCTGAACGAATCTATGCGACGGCGAAATCCATAGTGAGCATTGCCCGAAAACGCATAGAACACGTTACCAACGACCAGATCATTCTTGATCCTGGCATCATGCCGATCGGGAGCGATTCAAAAGGAGATTTCAAGCGGCTCATAAATGCGATGACGCTGATTCATCAGGATAAGGATCTCGCCGGCGTGAATATGTCAGTTGGGTTGAGTAATTTTACGCAGATGTTGCCTTCGAAGAAGCCGGACGGTTCGCCGGTGAAAGGCCCGCTGGAAAGTGCGTTTCTGACGATGGCAATGCCACTGGGACTGAATACCATCATCGGTTCTGTGCACCGAAAATACTCCCTCTTGAAAGATGACGATCCGGCTATGCAATGTTTGAAAGAGATCTTGAAACTGGAAGGGGTTGACGCTGTGATGAGAGTGATGATGTATCTTTCTTAGACCCGCAACAATCTGGAAGACGTCAACTGACTGAAATGAAATCGCAACAATCGAAGAAGGCTTTCGCTAAGGGACGAAGTAGCACGTCTCATCAATCTGAACACAAGGGAATGCCTTTGTCAAGGGCTCTGCTCACTGTAGACAAGCCTCCTCTTACAGCAAACGAACGGAGAATCTCCCGTTTTCTCCGCTTCTTTGAAGACATCGTGAAAGTGCTATTATTTGGTTGTCAGCATTGTGGCGAATGTTTGTTATCCTCGACGGGGTTTGTCTGTTGCCAGACTTGTCCGAAGCGGCTTCGCAATGGTCCATGTGGAGGAACTGGCGAGGATGGATCGTGTGAAGTGTACCCCGAACGTGAGTGCGTATGGTACAAGATCTATTACCGGTCAAAACTGTTGAATCGAATCAGCTTGCTGTACAGGATCAATAGGATCCACAACTGGAATCTGGAAGGTACGTCGTCGTGGCTCAATGTGTTCAGAAGGCGAACTGAAGCACCAATCCTTTTCGTTCGTCACGACAAACAAAAAGTGAAGGACATTGTTTCTGATGACGTTCAAAAAGAAGATTGAATCGAAGAAGTTTATTCTCTGCGGAGAAATCGGCCCGCCGCAAAGCTGCGATGGCGATGTTATCCGGGAGAAATCAAAGCATTTCAAGGGCTATGTGGATGCGGTGAACATCACCGACAACCAGACGGCTATCGTGCGGCTGTCAAGCATTGCCTCGGCAAAGATATTGTTGGACGAAGGCGTTGAACCGATCGTGCAGATGACATGCCGAGATCGCAACAGATTGGCGATTCAAAGTGACCTCCTGGGCGCAGCAGCGTTAGGCATCCGGAATATTCTGTGTCTGACCGGCGACCACCAAAAATTCGGTGACCAGCCCGAAGCCAAAGGGGTGTTTGATCTTGATTCCATCCAGCTCATCGCCACTGTTTCTGGAATGAACAGGGGATTCCTGCTTTCTGGTTATGAAATGAAAAAAGCCCCTGAATTTGTCATCGGCGCAGCCGCGAATCCATTCGCCGAGCCGTTTGAGATGCGATTGATTCGTCTGTACAAGAAAATTGAAGCGGGGGCACACTTCATTCAAACACAGCCTGTGTTTGACGTGGAGATTTTCGCCCGATGGATGGGAAGGGTAGTCGAAATGGGTCTTCACGAGAAAGCGGCAATTCTTGCCGGCGTCTTGCCTGTAAAATCGGCAAAAGCGTTACTTCGGATGAAACAAGAAGTCCCCGGCGTTAGGATAAATGAAAAGTATATTCATCGGATGGAACATGCGCGCGATCCGGAAGAAGAGGGTATTCGCATGGCCGTTGAAATCATTCAATCGGTAAAGAACATCAGAGGGGTTCGAGGCATCCATTTGATGCCTCTGATGCGGGAGAGTATCATTCCAACGATTGTCAAAGAGGCGAAATTGAACGTCACAAACTAAGGAGAAGGATCGTGGAAGATATTGTCGAGAAGATCGCTCTGTGCGTGGCTCGAGGCAAATTATCCAAGTCATTTTGGTATCCTCCGGACATGAGGAATCAAGACGGCGCTGATGAGATTGCTGCAGAGGCGTTGAGAAATGGTGTTCAACCCAATGCTCTGCTGAAGGGCTGTATGCTGGGAATGGAGAGAATCGGGAAAGAATTTGGTGAGAATAAGGCGTTTGTGACCAATCTGATTGTTTCCGCCGAAGCCATGAATGCAGTTATGAAACATATAAAGCCATTCCTGGAATCCGGTGAAGTGAAACGCAAAGGCAAGTTCGTGATTGGAACCGTATCCGGCGATTTGCACGACATCGGTAAGAACCTCGCGTCGATGATGATCAAAGGCGGCGGATTTGAAGTGATTGATCTCGGCGTCGATGTGTCAACCAACAAATTTCTAGACGCAATTGCCCAGCACACGGGTTGTTTCGTCGGGCTTTCCGCCTTGCTAACGACAACAATGCGCAACATGGAAAATAGCGTTCGGGACATCAAGAAGACTTATCCCGAGACCAAAGTATTGGTTGGTGGCGCTCCTATCACGCATGAATTTTGCACTCACATTGGCGCTGATTTCTATTCACCACATCCACATGAGGCGGTGGAATATCTGAACAAGATCGTGTCGTACGGTCCGTAAGATCATCCAATCCAGCAGAGGCTTGCCCATAGGCCGAAGAATGTGAGGAAGCGATGATTCACCCGCTGGTTAGTCAGCTGCAATTCACCCGCAGCGAGTTCGCTCGCTGCTTTGAAGGAGTGCCTCCCGAAGACGGCTGCCGTCGCCTGGGGCCGATGAACTGTCTGAGCTGGATCGTCGGGCATCTGGCCTGGCAAGAGCACTCCTTGTGGGTACAGGTGGCTCAAGGTCAGAACATTGCCCCAGGGCTGCGCCAGATCGCAGGCTTTCAACAACCAGCCAGCACACCATCGTGGGATGAAATGTGGGCTTCGTGGCACGCAATCACCAAGGCAGCCGACGTCTACCTGTGCGGCCTGAAGCCGGAGGACTTGAACATCCACTTCATACGGGAAGGCAAGCCCATAGCGGAGGACGTTGGCACTTTGCTCTTGAGAAACATCTATCACTACTGGTATCATCTTGGCAAAGCCCACGCGGTTCGTCAGATGCTGGGGCACACCGATCTGCCGGTATTCGTCGGCGATATGTCGACTGTGAGGTATGCGCTCGAGGAATGGCAGAAGTGACCGAATGCCAGGCTCGCGGGTGAGTGACACGCCGCGTTTCTGCTTGCGTTCCAGTAGCTTCTCTCAGAATAGCGACCTTGGTCAGACGAAAACTGGCCTCATTTCATTGCATTTGCCTTTCAGTCAGAACTGGAGTAGCTTTGTAGTGCAGTATCTGCCCACCGTTACCGTGGACGCGCTCTAAACGTTCTCTCTCAGTCGCGATTCCCACCGTAGGAGGTCGCTATGATCGGTGCAACCATTTCTCACTTCAAGATCCTCGAGCGCCTCGGCGGCGGGGGAGTGTCCCAAATTTCCCTGCGAACGCTTTTTGTGAGCAGTCGGAATTTCGAGGACCCGCCGTCTTTTTGGCGGAGGCGGTCGCAATGATTGGCCAGACTATTTCTCACTACAGAATCATCGAGAAGCTCGGCGGCGGAGGGATGAGTGTTGTCTACAAGGCCGAAGACAGCCGCCTCAAGCGCACCGTCGCGCTCAAGTTCCTTCCACCTGAACTTACATGTGATGATGAAGCGAAGGTGCGCTTCATCCACGAGGCCCAGGCCGCCCCAGCTCTCGACCATGACAACATCTGCAACATCCACGAAGTCGGCGAGACGGACGACGGGCAACACTCCCCCTCTACCATTGAACTGAGGTGGTTATGAGCCGACCGCTACGGAGCAAAAGGTGGAGATTATCTCCTTCAACCATTCAGGACACCATCTACGCATTTCGCACCGCACGGGTTCTTCTGACAGCCCACGAGCTCGATCTGTTCACCGCACTCGATGCCGGGCTGAAAACATCGGCCGAGGCTGCCCGCCTCCTGCGAACGGACGAGCGAGCGACGGATAGGCTGATGAACGCCCTCTGCGCGATGGGATTGCTGAAGAAGAAACGGGGAACATTCTCGAACAGCCCCGTCGCAGCTCGCTTCCTGGTAAAAGCGAAACCGGAGTACCTGGCAGGGATCATGCAGTCGGTCAGCCTTTGGAGAACTTGGAGTACTCTGACCGACGCCGTACGTGCCGGGACATCGGTCATGGTGCGCGGGGAAGTGAGCGAGCGTGCGGAGGACTGGCTGGAAGCCTTCATCGCGGCGATGCACGCACGCGCGTTCCAGCAGGCGCCGGCTGTCATCAAGCTCCTCGACCTGAGAGGCGTGCGGCGCGTGCTCGATGTCGGCGGCGGATCGGGAGCATTCTCCATGGCGTTCGTCCGGGCCAAGAAGGACATTCACGCCGTCGTGTTCGACCTTCCAAATGTCATTCCGTTGTCCCGCCAGTACATCGAGGCGGAGCATCTCTCCGACAGGATCGATGCGGCAGTAGGTGATTACACGGTCGATTCGCTTGGCAGCGATTTCGATCTGGCGTTTCTCTCGGCCGTCATTCACAGCAACTCCGCCGAAGTCAACAAGCAGCTCTTCAGGAAAGTCGCTGACGCTCTAAATCCCAACGGGCAGATTGTCGTTCAGGATCACATCATGAGCGAAGACCGAACCGCCCCACTCGGCGGTGCCCTCTTCGCCCTTAATATGCTGGTTGGCACGAAGGCCGGCGACACGTACACAGAATCGGAAGTCCGCGCCTGGATGGAGGAGGCAGGATTCAAGAACATCCGATGGAGGGGAAGTCCCCTCGGCAACAGCCTGATGATTGGAAGGAAGAAAGAGAGAGATCGGGTGATGGGGCCATCGGGTGATCGGGTCATCGGTTCATTGAGAGATCGGATGATCGGCCCAGGAATCATTGAACGAATCAACAGATGTAGCACTCTAGAGGGAATACTATGACGCCTCTGCAACGCACGCTCCCGCATATGTTTGAAGAAAGTGTCGCACGGTTTCCGTCCAATATGATGATGTGGGAAAAGAAGGGGGAGAAATATGAAGGGACGACGTATCGGCAGATACGGCAGCTCGTCCACGAGTGTGCCGCCGGCCTGATGAGCCTCGGCATCGAGAAAGGGGACCGGCTCGCGTTGATCTCCGAAGGACGCAATGACTGGGTGATCTCCGAACTGGGGATCCTCTATGCCGGCGCGGTCAATGTTCCCCTCTCCGTGAAGATCGATGAGCTGTCGGATCTGAGGTTCCGTCTCGCCCATTCCGGCTGCAAGACGGTGATCGTCTCGGGAGGTCAAGTGACGAAGATCCGTCAGGTCAAACGGAACCTGCCCGATTTGGAGAAGATCATTGTGCTCGACGGCGAGGTAAGGCGAGACGAAGACGAAATGCCGTTCGAGGAAGTGCTGCAGAGCGGGAGGCAGTTTCTCCAGACCCGCCGGGGTAGCTTCGAGAACCGCTGGCAGTCGATCGGTGAGAATGATCCCGCGAACATCTGCTACACATCGGGGACGACCGCCGATCCGAAAGGGATCATCCTTACGCATCGCAACTATACGGCGAACGTAGAGCAAGCATCGGCTTCGCTCCCGATACCGGAGTGGTACTGTTCCCTGCTCATCCTTCCGTGGGATCATGCCTTCGCGCATACCGCCGGCATCTACACGCTCATCAAGAACGGCGCCAGCATGGCCTCGGTCCAGCTTGGGAAGACGGCGCTGGAGACGCTGAAGAATATCCCGATCAACATTCGGGAGATCAAACCGACATTTCTGCTCAGTGTGCCCGCTCTGGCAAAGAGCTTCCGCAAGAACATCGAAAAGGCGATCCACGAAAAAGGGGAGAAAGTCGAGCAGTTCTTCAAGAAAGCGCTCGACGTCGCATACCGGTACAACGGCATCGGTTGGGATCGCGGCAAGAACGCAACGCTTGCCGAGAGGCTCGAGTACAGTCTCTTCGATCTGCTCATCTTCCGAAAGATTCGGCAAAACTTCGGCGGGCGGCTGGAATTCTTCATTGGGGGTGGCGCGCTGCTCGATATCGAGCTGCAGCGCTTCTTCTATGCCATCGGTATCCCGATGTACCAGGGCTACGGTTTGACAGAGGCGGCGCCGATCATCTCGGACAATGTGCCGAAGCGTCACAAGCTTGGATCGTCAGGTTCGATCATCCCCAATCTTAAGGTGAAGATCTGCGGTGAGCGAGGAGAAGAACTGCCCATCGGCCAACAGGGGGAGATTGTGGTGAAGGGCGAGAACGTGATGGCCGGCTATTGGAAAAATGAAAAGGCCACGAATGAGATATTGCGCAACGGCTGGCTCTACACCGGCGACCTGGGATATCTCGACAAGGACGGATTCCTGCATGTTCTGGGTCGGGCGAAAAGTCTGCTCATCAGCCACGATGGGGAAAAGTACAGTCCGGAGGGAATCGAAGAGGCGATTGTCGGCAACTCACCGTCGATCGATCAGATCATGCTTCACAACAATCAATCCCCCTACACTGTGGCGCTCGTCGTCCCGAACAAGGATAACCTGTTGACCTATCTCAAGCAGAAAGACCTCACGACAGGAAGCGAAGAAGGACAGGATGCCGCTTTGAGACTGATCGAATCGGAGATCGGGCAGTTTAAACCAGGAGGCAGGTTCGCGGGTGAATTCCCCGACCGCTGGCTGCCCACAGCGATGGCGGTGTTGGGAGAAGGATTCACGGAGCAGAATCGCTTCCTCAACAGCACGCTCAAAATGGTGCGGGGCAAGATCGCCGACTTCTATCGGGACCGCATCGACTATCTCTTCACGCCTCAAGGCAAAGATGTCTGCAATTCGCAGAACCGGAAGATCATCAAGAGATTGGGGTAGGGAAGCCGCGGGGGCTCACGCGGCTACGGCCGCCGTCTGATACACCCCCTCATCGAGAGGCCGGGCGAGTCAGTTCTTCTCTGACTCGTAGTCTAACGGGAGCGCGTCTGCCATGCGCTCCCACGCCCAGTACCCGTACACCTTCGTGGGGAACTGCTCGTCGATCAGTCCGTTCTGCGTAATGGTCACGCTGAAGTAGTTTAGGATCAACCATGAGACCTGCCCGGTTGTGCCTGGCCTCCGCAGAAGGTCGAACCCTCCTTCGACCTCGCCGTCGTATTCCACCTCAAGGTAGTGGCTAAAGCAAAGGGTCTTTTCGTACGCTCGGGGGAGATCCGTGAGAATCTCATCAATGTTGACGAGCTCCCGACCGTTGTCTTGCCCGCGCTGCAGGCTACCCACCAGATAGATTGAAAACCCGTCATCGGCCAGCCGTCTGTGGAACAGTGAGATGATGAAATGGCGCAGTGAGCCTTTGAACGCCCGAATCCGCTCCTTCCTCCATTGCCTCTCCTGTGCGGTCGTAGACGGCCTCAACTCCGTGTACTTGGGCATCCCTTCCACCGTCATGACGCCGTTCTGGACCTTGAATATTTCGAGCAGGAATTGGATACGGTATCCGAGAGCAAGATTCTCGATTTCGAGCGGCCGACGTGCCGTAGCCTCAAGTGCGGAAGGGCCATCGGATTTGAAATCGAGTACCTCCGGGTTGAGGATGTTACACTGCTCGGCGTTTCGGGTCGTGCCGAGGAAAAACTCATCGAACCTCTGGAGATTCTTCCTCCATTCAGCCTGATCCGACGCGGAAACCACCACTTCTCCCATCTCAACGATCGTCGGCTTCAACCGGATCTCCATCCTTCTTATTCCCGCCCCTGTGACGCGCGTCCGAAACGAGTAGACCGCATAGCCGACTCTCGAGGCTATCAACTCGTACATGCCGAGAGGAACGTTGCGGATCTCGAACTTGCCATTCTGATCCGTGGTACATCCGAGCGTCGTGTTTGCGATGAACACGTTGACGTCGAAAAGGGGTGCAGAGGTGGAGTCGTCGACGACTTGACCGGAGATCGAGGTGTGGGGCGTCTCTTGACCGGATGCGCTGAGAACGAAGAACAACATTCCCAACAATCCACAGGCGATTGGCCTCGTGAAAAATCTGGACTGCATAGCGCTTTGTCCCTTGGATCTTGACAAGACGAAGTAACAGGCCTCTTCTCAGTGAGAATATATGCAACAGGGTCCCTCGGCGCAAGCGACGATTCTTCTCAAGGATACGATCGGTGCTGCGGTAAGTCCTCCTGGGCTGCACCCAGACGAGCCTCCCCCCACATTGAAACGACCACTCGCACAATCACAACCTCGTAAATCTGCTCACATTCGCTCATCGTCAGACGCGGCGCGGAAAACGATACGATTAATGTAGGAATTACTCGCGAAAAGAAGTATCTTGAATGCGTCGCGATAGGCGACCACCGCATCCGAGCATTGAGCATCGGAGGCGGATCACGAGACTCGCTCTCTGATGACAAGAAGCTAAGGTCTTGCTGGGAAGAACACCGTGACCGGCACACCACCGTGTGTGCGTTCGCGGGTTCAGCAGGGTTCGACACTCCGCACTCCTACCATCTGCAGCCGCTTTCCATCCTACGCAGCGCGTTTCATCATTCGTTCCATTTCTTCAGAAGGATTTTTTCATGCCTTTTTCAAAACTCGGTCTCTCAGACCAGCTCGTGCAAGGCATTCTTGCTACGGGCTACACTGCTCCCACCGCCATCCAGTCGCACGCAATTCCTCTGGCTGTCGCGGGGCGGGATGTTATCGGCTGCGCCCGGACGGGGACGGGCAAAACCGCCGCATTTGTGCTTCCCCTGCTTCACCATCTGACGAAGGACGCCGGCCACCGCTCGACCCGCCACATCAGGGCACTGGTCCTCACACCCACGCGCGAGCTCGCCCAGCAGGCGGAGGATTTCATCACCAGCTACGGGCGCTTCACATCGCTGCAGAGCCTCGCCGTATTCGGAGGCGTCAGCATGGAGAATCAAGTGAAGCGCTTGCGCCGGGGCATCGACATCGTCGCGGCAACGCCGGGACGGCTCATCGATCATCTCAACCGCCGGACTGCCGACCTCTCGCATGTTGAGGTCCTTGTGCTCGATGAAGCAGACAGGATGTTCGACATGGGCTTCATCAACGATGTCCGCACCATCATTGCCCTTCTGCCGGCCAAGCGACAAACGCTTCTCTTCTCCGCGACAATGTCAAAGGAGGTCAGAGCTCTCGTTGCATCGATTCAGAAGAACCCCGAGCTGATCGAAATCGGCGAACAGCGCCATCCCGTCGAAACCGTCCGACAACATTTCTACAGCGCGCAGCAAGAAACAAAGCTGGGCCTGCTGCTTCACGTCCTGAAAACTCAGCCGATGGAGAGCGTGCTGGTTTTTTCGCGCACGAAGCACGGGGCTGACAAGATCTCGCGCCGCCTGGAAAGGAACGGCGTGAAGTCCATCGCAATCCATGCCAACCGGACGCAGGCACAACGTCAACATGCGCTCGCCGGTTTCAAGCAGGGGCACTACACGGTCCTTGTTGCGACCGACATTGCCGCACGCGGCATTGACGTCGAAGGGATTTCCCACGTGATCAACTACGACACGCCCGCGTTTGCGGAGGATTACATTCACCGCATCGGCCGGACGGGACGGGCCACAGCGACGGGCGACGCCATTACGTTCGTCTCACACCAGGAGCGGGATCATCTCAAAAAGATTGAACATTTCGTCGGAAGGAAGTATGAGCTGAAGCCTTATCCCGGCTTCGACCACACGCAAAGTGATCTTGCGGCTCCTGCCAGCGGGGGAGGTCGCGAACAAAGGGAAGAGCGATCGGCTTATCACCACAGGAGCAGCTCTCGAGCCCCACGCGTCACCCCCCGGCATCACGACCGTCACTGGGAGCGCAAGGATCGTCCGTCGCCCGGTACCGGCAGCCAGAGGGACGCGAAGAAGCAGCGCGCCGGATTCGTCTCAACCGCATCCGAAGGCAACGACTGGCGTAAGCTCGTAGCCAGCGTCGAAGAGGAACGGGGCGGGATTGGAAAGAAACTGAAGCGGTTTCTCAAACGTACCTGAGTACCCGGTGGCAAAGAGAAATCCTCATGGGTGGAAGCCCGTGAGGATTTTTCATTTTGCGCTGCGCCGTCAACTGCGGCCACTTTTTTTCACCACCGATGGGGGTTCGCTTGTCTTTCACTGTAAACTGCATTAGCTTTATCCTTGTGCGCCGAGACCTCTCAGATCATGTTCTGTGATCATCATATAAGAGCCCAAGCATGAAATTGCGTCTGGTGGTAGGTGTGTCGGTCGGGGCGATCCTGATCGTCTCGTCATACTTCCTCCTCCTTCACAGGCCGGATGAAGGCCGGCGTACCCCGGCGCCTTCGCCGGAAGATGCCGTGGCGCAACCGTCAACGAGCGTACGACTGGCAGAGGTGTATGCTCAGACCGTGAAGCGTGCCTACGCCATCGATGCTCTGTTCCACCAGGTCTACTCGCCCGGCTGGGAAGGTGCGAACGGTGCGATCGGCGACGCGTACCTCTTTGCCGCCACACACGATACGAGCCTTCTGCGACTCTACGCATCGGTGCACGATCTGCGCAAAATGTATAACGGCACGTGGGTGGATGATCGTGCATGGATCTGCCTGGCGGAGCTGTACTGGTGGAATCTCACGGGAAGGAAGAACAAGGCATGGGTTGAAGACGCAAAGAAGCGGTACCTTGAGGCGCGCGAGGAAGGGCGACTTTCAAACCTCGGGGGTTTTTGGAGTTGGTACAACTGGCCTCCCAAGGGGAGGTTGAGCGATACGGTCATCACCAACAGCAACACGAACCAGATGGCAAATGTCGCCTGCTGGCTCTACGAGGCGACCCGGGAGCAACGATTCTATCGAGATGCAGTGCTCGTCTGGGACGGCGATTCGAGATACGGGGGCGTCGAGAAGAGGTTTTACCGTGGGGATGGGAAGTGGGAGGGGAAGCCCGGTCGGGCGGCATTTGGGAAACAATTTCCCTGGGAAGGGGCGGCGTATTGCTCCATCGGAGGAGCGATGTACCGGATGACGGGCGATGAGAAGTACAAAAGGATTGTGGTCGCAACTGCGAAGCGCATCATGGATCCCGCGACCGGATGGGTCGATCCCCAGGATTTCTATCAGCTCCGGATGGATGGGAATGGGGCCTTCGTGAATTTCATTCTCGATGCCTACCTGATCGCTCCCGACGAGCTCGCAGACATTCTCGGCAAAATCGAGAAGATGCTGGAACACGTTTGGACCAACCATCACGGGAATGCGACGGTTATCCTGCACCGCCTGCGAGACGACGGCATCCGGAACGGCTGGAACCCGAATGGAGGGGAGGACGGATACGGTGTTGACCAGGTCGGTACCGTGCACGCGCAGTCGCAAGCGGTGCGCGCGTTCGGGATCTTTGCCTACGTGCTCTCCGAGAAGCTGCGCTGGGTAGAGGCGGCGGGGGGGAGCCCGGGCGGGAGCCCCTGAATGAGTGCGTCCGTGATCGCATTTGGATGGTAGTTGACCACGATCAACCGGACGTGCCTGTCCAAGAAGCAATCAACGGCGTCAGCATGACATTCCCGCCTTTTGGTCAACCTCGCGAACGACGACGGATGTCATTCCGAGCTTGCCCGCCCCGTAACCCCGACAAAGAGCATCGGCGTAAACAAATTCGGGGGGACAATGGTTGCTCTCACCGAGCTATTACATCCTCCTCCCATCCACCGATCTGCGGTTGCATTTCGTCGAGTACTCCCGTAGTTTTGGAGAGCGAAATACAACGAGCAAGAAAGTCAGACAGCTTTGTGATTGTCCGCTCATCAACCAAGTGAGGTAACCCATGCGACGCATCCTTCTTCTCGGAGCAATTCTGCTCGTCTCAACCGGTCTGTTCACCGCAGGATCCGACCTGCGAGCCCAATGTAAGCAGGAAGGCAGTTCTGTTGTCTGCCGCGATGTCCGGTTTCAATTTCTCACTCCGTCGCTCGTGAGGATGGAGTATTCACCGTACGGCCAATTTACCAACGCCCCGACCGCCGTTGTGCTGAAACGCGATTGGAAGCGAACTGACCTCCAGGTCTGGGGAGACAAGCAATGGGTCGTCGCCAAGACATCGGAGCTGATTCTCCGCTATCGCGTCGGCTCCGGCCCATTCAAGAGAGACAATCTTGAGATTTCGTGGAAAGAAGGGGCGCGCAGGATCACCTGGACGCTCGGAGATTCCGATCGAGCGAACCTCGGCGGAATTCTGTACTCGCTCGACGGCTTGAGGGAAGGCCGCCTGCCGAAGGTAGACCCCGGCATCCTTGGTCGAAGCGGCACGTTCCTCCTGGACGACAGCCGGACACCAGTATGGGATCGATCATCCGGATGGATCGTCCCTCGCAAAGAACAGGGGAATCAGGATCTGTACTTCTTCGTTTACGGAAAGGACTACGGACAAGCGCTGAAACTGTTCACGGAGCTGTGCGGTGACATTCCGATGATCCCCCGCTACACCCTCGGTTCCTGGATCACCGATCTCAACTATGAGTACCTTCCCGGAACGGAGATGGTGGATAAGTATCAGTACACGGAAAAGGATGTGAAGAAGATTGTGGAGCGATTCCGAACCGAGGGCATTCCGCTTGATATCCTTGTGCTCGACTACGCGTGGCACCGCTATGGGTGGAAAGGAGGATATGATTGGAGTCCGATCTTCCCCGACCCCAAGGAGTTCCTCGACTGGGCGCACGGGAATGGCCTGAAGGTCTCGCTCAACGACCATCCCGGTTACGGCAAGGAGAGCATCCTCTCCGACGAGGACAGTCACGCGCCGACCGTCCGAGCCGACTTGCGTCTGCCTCTGCCGGAGAAGCCCGCGTACACTCTCGACCTCGCGACGACGTGGAGATTTCGGACCGACCCTGCCGATAGCGGCGTGAAGGGCGGATGGTTTGCCTGGGACTACAAGGATGACGGATGGGCCAAGATTCAAGCGGGCAAGCCGTGGGAGGATCAGGGGTACCCCGGCTATGACGGAGTTGCCTGGTATCGTCAAGTCATTCACATCCCCGTAGCCGGCCGGCTCGGTCCCCTGTATATCATCTTCGGCGGCGTCGATGACGAGTATGACTTATACGTCAACGGTGCCAAGATCGCGCACTACGGCTCAGCGAACAGCAGCGTCTTCAATACCGTCACCTCTACGGATGCCAGCGGGGCTCTCCGGAGAGGCGAGGACAATCTGATCGTGCTTCGAGTCAACGACTGGGGTGGAGGCGGCGGAATTACCTTCGCCCCATTCATGATCGCGGACAGGCCCCCGGCGACGGGCATCCGATTCAACCTTGCAAATCAAAAGGAAGCGCAAGCCTTCATGAGCGTTCTCCATCGACCGTTGATGGATCAGGGGGTGGATTTCTGGTGGGTTGATGGCGGCCGTGGATCGAGTGAGATGGAGGGGTTGAACGGTCAGATGTGGACGAACCGGATCTTCTACGACTATACCGAGCAGCATACGAAGAAGAGGGGCTTCATCTTCAGCCGCTACGGCGGGTGGGGGAGCCATCGGTACCCGTCGTTCTTCACGGGGGATACGTACTCTCAGTGGGCGGTGCTCGCCTATGAGGTCCCCTTTACCGCTCAAGGCGGAAATGTTCTCATGCCTTATACTACTCATGATATCGGAGGCTTCATCGGACCGAACGTGAGCCTCGACCTCTACGCCCGATGGGTCCAGTTCGGAGTCTTCAGCCCCTTCCTCCGGCTCCACTCTGCACACGAGAATCCTCAGGAAGGAAATGTCAGAGTGCCGTGGACGTACGGTGAACGGGGGATCGAAATGGCGAAGAAGTTCTTCCGCCTCCGCTACAGCCTCATTCCGTACATCTACACCTACACCCGAGTGGCGCACGACGACGCGCTTCCGATCGTGCGGCCGCTGTATCTGGAATATCCGACGCTCGACAAAGCATACGACTATCCCGGCGAATATTTCTTCGGCAAGGAGATGCTCGTGGCGCCGGTGACGGATTCATCGGGCTCCAAAGAAATCTATTTGCCCCCCGGCGATTGGGTTGACTACTTCACGGGTGAGAAGTTCCAAGGGAATCGAGTCATTCGGGGGAACTACCCGCTTGATCGCATGCCGGTCTTTGTGAAGGAGGGATCGATCATCCCGACGCAGCGCAATCTCGCTTATTCTGATCAGAGGCCGCTCGACACGCTCATCGTCGACATCTACGGGCCGAGCCCGGCGAAATTCCAGCTCTATGAGGATGACGGGATCAGTCTCGACTATCGGACGGGGAAATCGGCGTGGACGCCGCTTGCCTTCACGAGGACCTCGGCTCAGGGGGACCAACTGACGATCGGCCCGACGAAGGGAGCGCATTCCGGTCAGGTGAAGGCTCGAGCGTATGAACTTCGGTTCCATGGTCTCACGCAGCCGCGTTCGATCACTGCGGATCAACGCACCGTGAGCACGGACGCCAAGGCTGAAGAGCGATGGTCGTGGGACAGTGGCAGATCATTGCTGACCGTCGTTCTGCGATCGTACGACATACGGAAACCGGTAACTGTGGTTATCTGGTAGGCCTTGTGAGCACTGTCTTATCTTCTCTTCACCCTCGCTCCCTCTTCCGCATGCGCGTCTTTTGTATCCCGTGCTTTGTGCGGGATGGGAGAGGGATGTCACGACGCAAGTCGGGACCGTCCCGAGCGGATCGCTTCGGGAGGTGAGCCTTGCCAAGCCAGGGAGTTCTGTCTATGAATTCACGAGAGAGAGTCCTCACCGCTTTCACTCACCGGGAACCGGACCGCGTGCCGGTCGATCTCTCCGGCCATCGATCATCCGGAATATCTGCCATCCTCTACCCAAAACTGCGCGCGTATCTCGGACTGCCTCGGAGGCCGGTTCGCATCTACGATCCGGTTCAGCAGCTGGCGATCGTGGACGAGGACGTTCTGGATCTCTTCGGCATCGACACGATCGAGCTGGGTCGAGGATTTGCGCTGCGCGATGAAGATTGGGCCGACTGGGTCCTGCCGGACGGCACGCCGTGCCAGATGCCGGTCTGGGCTCTGCCGGAACGAGAGGAGAGGCGGTGGGTCATCCGTTCAAAGAGCGGGCGGATCATTGCTCAGATGCCTGACGGCGCGTTGTTCTTTGAGCAAACGTACTACCCGTTTGAGGGGCAGGACGATCTCGACGCCATTCCGGAAGCGATGGATGAGGCCATGTGGACGGCGGTTGCCTCGCCGCCGGGTCCGCTCGTCGAGGGCCCTCATGGCGATGAGATATTCATGGCAGGGGCTCGCCGGCTCAGGGAATCGACGGAGCGAGCCATCATCGGTCTCTTCGGCGGCAACCTTCTGGAGATGGGACAGTTCCTCTACCGTAACGACGGCTTCCTTCTCCTTCTTGCGGAGAATCCTTCACAAGCTCACGCCTTTCTCGATCGCATCGTTGAAATGCACCTGAAGAAGCTTGAGCACTTCCTTGGCGCGGTGGGGGAGTACATCGACGTCGTTTTATTCGGCGATGACCTGGGGATGCAACGAGGGCCTCAGATTTCTCCCGCGATGTATCGTGAGTTCTTCAAGCCGAGGCATCAGTTGATGTGGACTCGTGCCAAGAAGCTGGCGAACGTGAAGGTCATGCTCCATTGCTGCGGCGGCGTCCGGGAGCTTTTGCCCGATCTTATCGACGCAGGCCTCGATGCCATCAATCCGGTTCAGGTCAGCTGCGACGGGATGGACGTGAGATCGCTCAAGTCGGAGTTCGGTCGAGATATCGTCTTTTGGGGAGGCGGCTGCGACACGCAGCGGATTTTGCCTCACGGGACTCCGGATGATGTACGTTCACACGTCCGGCAGCAGGTCAACATTCTGAAGCGCGGCGGCGGCTTTGTGTTTCAACAGGTACACAACATCCTCGCGGACGTCCCGCCGGAGAATGTCGTGGCAATGCTCGAAGCAGTCAATTCCTCCTCAACGGAGTAATCTGAAAATGGCGGGATGGAGTATTGATCGAAGACACTCTCAGCATGGATTCCTGGCTCACGTTTCGTTATCTTTGAACAAAGATGAAGGGGCGTAATGGGCAAGATCGACAATCTAACCAAGTATGTGTCTCAAGCAATCGCCTATTACTGGCGAACACGTCACACGCAATCTCAGAAACAAGCGAACGCGGGCAGGGCGGATCAAGGCGCGCGAAGCGCGGTGACCGGCGGTGCTCAAATGGATGGCTTCATCAAGCTTATTAGCGATCTTGTCATTGAAGCAGGAGCCCATGAATCCGACCTTTTCCGTCGCAAGCATATTGAGTTGCCGGGTTTTTTCCGTCCCACCAAGGAATGGGACCTCCTTATGGTGAAGAACGACCAACTCATCCTTGCGTTGGAAGCCAAATCCCAGGTCGGGCCATCATTCGGCAACAACTTCAATAACCGAACCGAGGAAGCAATGGGCAGCGCGCTAGATCTATGGACAGCATATCGAGAGGGAGCGTATAACAAAACCGTTAAGCCTTGGCTTGGTTACATTTTCTTGTTGGAGGACTGCCCCGAATCTCACAGGCCTGTGAAGGTACAGGAACCCCATTTCAAAGTATTTCCAGAATTTGTCGACGCTTCATACGCTACGCGGTACGAACTTTTCTGCAGGAAGCTCGTCCGGGAACGTCACTACAATGTTGCAGCCTTTCTTCTGTCAGACAGGAATAACGGGTTCAAAGGCCATTACGCTGAGCCGGCGGACGATCTAGCGTTTGACATCTTTGCCAGATCAATAGTTTCTCAAGTAACAGCCTTTGGGGTGTCAAAGAGAAGATGACCTCAAAAGAAAACGGACAACCGGAGACTGCGACGCATCGTCTCATTCAAGGCGACGCCAGGCACGCCGCCTTCATCAAGGATCAATCAGTCCATCTTGTTATCACCTCTCCACCGTACTGGACGCTCAAGAGATACAACGAGAATGCGAACCAACTAGGTCACGTTGCTGACTACGAGGCCTTCCTTGAAGAACTGTCCAAGGTGTGGAGCGAGATGTTTCGTATCTTGGTGCCTGGAGGCCGCTTGGTGTGTGTAGTCGGCGACGTGTGCCTTTCCCGCCGCGCGTATGGTCGCCACGTCGTTGTTCCTTTGCATTCGGATATCGCTGTCATTTGCCGCAAGATCGGGTTCGACAATCTCAATCCTATCATCTGGCACAAAATTGCCAATGCTAACTATGAGATAAACAATGGATCAAAGTTCCTTGGAAAGCCATACGAGCCGAACGCGATCATCAAGAATGATATCGAGTTTATTTTGATGGAACGGAAACCGGGTGGTTACCGGCAGCCGACTGAGCGACAACGCAAGATGAGTATGATTTCCAAAGAAGAGTATGGCAAATGGTTCCAGCAATTCTGGAATTTGAGCGGTGCATCTACGAAAAGGCATCCTGCTCCATTTCCTCTCGAGCTTGCGTACAGGCTTGTCAGGATGTTCTCTTTTTGGGGCGACACGGTGGTTGACCCATTCTGCGGTACGGGTACGACGATGGTTGCTGCGATGAAGGCTGGCCGCGATAGCATCGGCATTGAAATCGATCCCGAGTACTGCAATATGGCTGAGGAACGCCTCCGCAAGGAAAACTCCGATATGTTCTCGTCAGCGACTCTCGAGTTTGTGTATCCCGCCCAAGAAGTCCAACCAGAGCTCACCGTAAGCGACAAGCGAAGGAAGTATTCCGGTCGCAAGAAGAAAAACACTGATCGACGAACTTAGTGGTTATTCCCTTCTCTGTACCGCAATTTGCCACGAGTAACGACGAATTCACAACTGGGAGACTCACCATGAAGAGAACACACTTTCTTCTCGTCTCGATTTGTATCCTCAGTGTCACGTTCGGTTCAGCGCAGGAGCTCAAGCCGATTCAGCTCCCGCCACCTCAAACGGATATCGGCAAGCCGTTGATGCAGGTATTGAAGCTTCGCCAATCATCCAGGAGCTTCGATTCCAAGCCGCTGCCGCTGCAGGAGCTCTCCAACCTTCTCTGGGCCGCTGACGGCATCAACCGGCCTGAATCCGGTAAGCGGACGGCGCCCTCGGCCATGAACTGGCAGGAGGTCGACATCTACGTTGCACTGCCGGAGGCATTCTATTTGTACGAGCCGAAGACGCACAGTCTGACGCCGGTCGTGGCTCAAGACCTACGCGGGGCAACGGGGCGTCAGGGTTTTGTCAAAGACGCGCCATTAAACCTCGTCTACGTGTCCGACTTCGCCAGGATGAGAAACGCGTCGGAGGACGACAAGAAGCTCTGGGGCGGGGCAGACGTAGGCTTTGTCGCCCAAAACGTCTACCTGTACTGCGCTTCGCAGGGTCTTGCAGTAGTGGTGCGAGGTTTGGTTGACCGGCCGCCTCTCTCGGAAGCGCTGAAGCTGCGGCCGGACCAGAGGGTCATGCTCGCTCAAACCGTGGGATACCCCAAGTGACCACGAGATCGCAGGTGGGGGACACCGGGGACCACCACCACGCATCGTTGTCCTTGCCTTTAAGGTTGAACTCGTCTGACTGCTCGCCATATCTTACGGCGGCTCGCTCACCTCGACATCGAAAGGAACGGGATAGTGCACCTTCGGCTCATCGACTGGGTCATCGTAGCGGTAACTCTCTTTATCTGTTTCTTCCCTGCACTGTTCTTCGGTAAGCGGGCTGGAAAGAATACCTCGGAGTTCTTCGTCTCGGGGCGATCCGTCCCGTGGTGGCTCGCCGGCCTCTCCATGGTTGCAACGACGTTCAGCAGCGACACGCCGAACCTCGTGACGGACATCGTGCGCCGAAACGGGGTCGCCGGCAACTGGGTCTGGTGGGCGTTCGTGTTGACGGGGGTTGCCACCGTGTTCTTCTATGCCCGGCTCTGGAGGCGGTCGGGCGTCATGACGGACCTTGAGTTCTATGAGATCCGTTACTCGGGGAAGGCGGCGAGCTTCGTGCGCGGCTTCCGCTCCGTCTACCTTGGTCTGTTCTTCAACTGCATGATCATGGCGACGGTGAATCTCGCGGCGTGCAAGATTGCCGGCATCCTGTTCGGCTTTGAACGGTGGCAAACGTTGGTCATCGTGGGGGCACTGAACGTCGTGTTCGCGACGCATTCCGGCCTCTGGGGAGTCCTTGTCATCGATATGGTCCAGTTCTTCATCAAGATGACGGCGGTGATCGCCGCGGCGTACTTTGCCGTCACGCTACCTCAGGTCGGCGGGCTCAGCGGCATGGTCGAGAAAATTTCTGCCCTCAAAGGTCCGGGCGGCCTAAACTATCTGAACATCCTGCCGGACTTCACCAACAACTGGGATATGGCCATCGCGATCTTTGTCATGCCGATTGCGGTCCAATGGTGGGCGGTCTGGTATCCGGGGGCCGAGCCGGGCGGCGGCAGCTACATCGCACAGCGAATGTTGGCGTCGAAATCGGAGAAAGATTCTCTGGGGGCGGTCCTCTTCTTCAACCTTGCACACTACGTTCTGCGCCCCTGGCCGTGGATCCTGGTGGGACTCTGTTCGCTCATCATCTACCCGCAGCTGTCCGACATCCAGAAGGCGTTCCCAAACCTCGACCCGAACCTGCTGGGACACGACATCGCCTTTCCCGCCATGCTGAAGTTCCTGCCTGTGGGCTTCGTCGGGCTGATGGTGGGTGGATTGATTGCAGCAAACTCCTCCACAATCCTGACCCACCTCAACTGGGGAGCATCCTACCTGGTGCACGATTTTTACCGGCGCTTCATCCGGAAAGATGCTGGAGAGAAACACTACGTGCTCGCCGGGCGCATCGCGACGATCATTCTGTTCTTTTGCGCCTCAGGGCTTGTCTTTCTATTGGATACAGCCAAGGATGCCTTCGATATTATCCTCCAGGTCGGTGCGGGCACGGGCCTGTTGTATCTGGTCCGCTGGTTCTGGTGGCGCGTCAACGCTTGGTCTGAGGTGACCGCGATGATCAGTTCCTTTGCTGTTTCAGTCGCGCTGCTGATTCTCAACAAGAACGGCGTGTACTTCAGCACCCACGTCGCGCTGATGATCACCATTGCGTTCACCACCGTGTGCTGGTTGCTGGCCACATTCCTCGGTCCGGGGACGGACCGCCACACTTTGATCGAGTTCTACAAGAAGGTTCGTCCGTTCGGTCCCGGTTGGCAGCAAATTCGCGAGGAAGCAGGTATCGCCGAGCAAGAGGCGAGAGCGACGCATGAAAACATCCCCATGGCGTTGCTCGGTTGGGTGGCCGGTTGCACGGTCATCTGGTCCGCCCTTTTCACCGTGGGGAATTACCTTTATGGTCGAATGAACTATGCACTCATGCTGTTCGGAGTGTTCCTCGTCAGCGGTTCAGCTCTTCTGTACGTCATCAAAAAGCTCTGGTCTGACACAGGTGGTCGCCGGCAGCAGTAGTATCCGTGCAAGCAGCCGTTGAGTCGTAATGCCAAGTTGCCGTCAGCCATTTGTCCGTTTGTCCTCATAGTTGCGCAACCACTCTCCGACGGCTGCAACGACTCCAGATTGTCCGCACTCCTCATAAAAATATGGCCCAGAGATTTTCGGAGACAAGCGGGGGGAACATAATCCTGTAGGGGATGAATGGAGAGATGATAGTTGGATCATCGGCATCTGTCAACATTGAGAAGCTTCAGGAGGGAACAGTCATGGAAGAGAGGCTCAAACCGCCGTATCTGGAGAAGGTCGGAGAGCGGGGCAAGATCGCCGTCTGGGTTGTCGACGGCACCTACGTGCGCACGCATCTGGACGAAGAGTTCACAAACTATGGCCAACACTACGGATTTGAGTGTATCCCGACGGATGAGTTCTGGCTCGACAAGGAGGCGAACGAAGATGAACAGAAGTTCTTCATTGACCATCTGTTGGTGGAACACCGTTTGATGGAGAAAGGTGTGCCGTACGACCACGCGCTGGAAGCTGCCGACAGGAAAGAGATGGCGGAGCGAAAGAGGGCCGGCGATGTGAAAAAGTTGACGAAAGGAGGGAATCTCCCTGATCCGAAGAAGGTCCACGTGCAGCTCTGGAAAGAGCTTGAATCCGGGGTCAGCGTCTGGATTATTGATGGCCGTCTGGTAAGAAGTGTCTTCGACGACGATTTCACGGAAGGGGGACACGACTACGTCTACGAATTCGTGCCTCGAAACGAAGTGTGGATCGATAATGATCTTGAGGAAGTGGAGCGTCCGTATGTTCTCCTCCACGAATTGCACGAGAGAAATCTGATGTCAAGAGGATGGACGTATAGCAAGGCCCATGAAGACTCAAGCAAAATCGAGTATCACTGTCGTCATCATCCGAACGAGCTGCATCTGGCGTTGGCGCAGGAAGGGTGGGAGTAAATTCTACGTCGATACGCTTCAAATGAGATTGCTTCATGATAACCATCGAGAAGACCCCGAAGATTCTGGCGGTGATTATCTGCCTGGCGCTTGCGACGTCTCCTGAAAAGCCGTCGGAGGTCTATGTGGTCATTGACGGCAAATCGCCCGGCCGGGTCTTCGAAGGCATCGGAGCATTGAGCGCGGGAGCATCCTCGCGCCTGTTGATCGACTACCCCGAACCGCAGCGGAGCGATATCCTGGATATCCTCTTCAAGCCGGGCTTCGCTGCATCCTTGCACCATCTGAAGGTGGAGATTGGCGGTGACATCAATTCGACCGACGGAAGCGAGCCGAGCCACGCCCGGACGCGTGAAGAATTCCTCCATCCCCGGCGTGAATACTTCGACCGCGGCTACGAGTGGTGGTTGATGGAGGAGGCGAGGAAACGGAGCCCGCAGATCGTTCTCGACGTCCTTCAGTGGGGTGCGCCTCCGTGGATCGGCGATCGGGACCCCGGCGTCAGCGCGCCGAAGAACAGGCGCTTCTTTTCCCAGGACAACGCCGACTTCATTGCCAGATTTCTCCGCGGCGCAAAGGCTTATCACGGGCTCACCATCGATTACTGCGGCATCTGGAACGAAACGCCCTACGATGTTGAGTGGATCAAGGTCCTGCGGCGGACCGTGGACACGAAGGGGCTTGAGCGTGTCCGCATCGTCGCCGCGGATCAGACATCGACGGTCGCACCTGTGTGGAAAATCGCGGATGACATCCTGGCCGATCCGGAGCTCGCTCGCGCTGTGCACGTCATCGGAGTTCATTACCCGAGCAATTCCACATGGCAATTCGCACTGAAGGAACCGTTCGCATCAAGTCTGGAGGCGAAGAAAACTGGAAAACCTCTTTGGGCAAGCGAGGACGGTCCCTGGAGAGGCGATTGGGAAGGTGCTCGCTGGCTGGCGAAGATCTTCAACCGTAACTATGTCGTAGGCCGAATGACGAAGACCGTCATCTGGAGCCTCATCACGTCGTATTGTGATAACCTGCCGATTCCAGGCTCCGGTCCGATGAAGGCAAATACCCCATGGTCAGGCTCTTATGAGGTGCAGCCCGGGATATGGGCCATTGCTCACACGACGCAGTTCGCGCAGCCAGGATGGCAATATCTCGACAGCTCCTGCGGCCTTCTCCCGGAGGGAGGCAGCTTTGTTGCGTCGCGAGATCCGAATCTTCAAGATTGGAGCATGATCATCGAAACGATGGATGCGAAGGGCCCGCAGACCCTTTCAGCGCACGTCATCGGCGGTCTGCCGTCGGAGCGCATCAATGTCTGGAAAACAACAGAGAGTAGTCAGTTCGAAGAACAATTGCCCATCACTCCTTCGGAAGGGACGTTCAGCCTGAAGCTCGAACCGAATGCCATCTACTCTCTGACGACGACCAGCGGCCAGCAGAAAGGTCTCCCTCAACATCCGATTCCGCCTGCGTCGGAATTCCCTCTGCCGTATAGCGATGATTTTGAGAACGAGGAGGTGGGCGGATCTCCAAAGTATCTGAGCGATCTCAACGGTGCCTTTGAAATTGTGAAGCACCCTGACGGCAAGGGAACGTGTCTGAGTCAGGCGGTGACAAGCCTCGGGATCGACTGGCCTCTGGCAGAACAGCCGGCACCGAGGACGATCACCGGCTCGCGTAGCTGGATCGACTACGAGGTCAGTTGCGATGTTCGACTCGGCGGGGAAGGTTGGGCAGCAGTCTTTGCTCGTTTCGACAAAGTCTGGAACAGCGGCTACTGGCTGACGATCTCTGGGGACGGCGCGTGGAAGCTCAGAGCGAACGAGAGAATTCTTGCCGAGGGTAGGCTCCGAGACACCTCGGCATCTCGCTGGCATCACCTGAGTCTGGCGTGCAAAGACGAGCAGATTATTGGAGCAATCGATGGGCAGCAGCTCGCCAGTGTCCGGGACACGACCTTCAAAGCAGGCTTTGCGGGGCTGGGAACCGGCTGGAACAGAGCATTCTTCGACAATTTCCTCGCTCATTAGCTCATCAAGCATCCGACTGATCCAGAGCAAGAGCCTCGTCGGAGAGAATTCTCAGTCTCCGGCTGAGGCTGACTGAATTCCATATCAGGCTTGATCTCACGTTTCTTCTTTCCGCCTCCTTCACCTTCGTCTGGAGCTGTGAGCCTCAATTGCTATGCGCCGTGATCCCATCGAAACAAGTTCGTGCTTCCCGTAGGCATTCTGGACTGTTGTCTTGCGCCCTCTTCGGCTGTCGAATGCGAGCCGGCTGCCCCGTCTGAGTTCCGTTTGCGTCTTTCATCTTCGTTTCACCTTTGGAAACTATATTGGTAATGCCGACGGTTCAACCAAAGGCTGCTGTCCCGCTTGAACAATGTTGATCCCCCTTGACGTGTGATCAATTTGGGCTTATGTAGTTGGCACGAACTCAGCTCAGGAAATGTTGAGAAGAGGCGAAACAAAAGCGGTCGCGATGCGTTATTAGCCTGATCCGTCTTCCACGAGGTTTCCATCCACCCATGGCAGAATTGAGCCCTAGCCTACATCCACTAACTATCGAAAAGAGGCTCTTATGAAGACACGCATCAGCTTCCTCACTTTGTTTGCCTTCGCTCTGTCCATCGGTGCGACGAGCATGGGACAGACATCGAAGGGATACAAGGTTGTGGACAAAATCAAGATCGGTGGTGAAGGAGGATGGGATTATCTCCTTGCCGATGCCGCCGCCCACCGGCTCTATGTCTCTCACGGCACGCGCGTGGTTGTCGTCGACACAAAGGCGAACACGGCAGTGGGGGAAATCCCGAACACGAATGGCGTCCACGGCATCGCGCTGGTGCCGGATCTCGGCCGCGGGTATACGAGCAACGGGCGCGACTCATCGGTGACGGTGTTCGATTTGGGGACGCTGAAGACGATCACCACCATCCAGCTGAACGCCAGCAATCCGGACGCGATCATCTACGACCCATTCTCGCATCGAGTCTTCACCTTCAATGGACGAAGCCACAATACGACGGCGATCGACCCAAACTCGAATTCCATTGTCGGGACTCTCGATCTCGATGGGAAGCCGGAATTCGCGGTGGCTGACGGTCACGGAAAGATCTTCGTCAATCTGGAAGACAAGAGCATGATTGCCGTGTTCGAATCGAAGAGTCTGAAGGTCCTCGACCGGTGGTCGATCGCTCCGGGCGAGGAGCCGAGCGGCCTGGCGTTCGATCGCGCACACAACCGGCTCTTTTCCGTCTGCGGCAACGAGATGATGATCGTGGTCGACGCTACGTCCGGCAAGGTCGTCACTTCGCTGCCCATCGGTGCGGGCGTGGACGCCGCTGCATACGACCCCACGATGCACCTCGCGTTCGCCTCAAATGGAGAGGGGACGTTGACCGTTGTCCGCGAGGAAACGCCGGAGAAATTCTCCGTTGTCGAAAATGTCGCCACGCAGAGGAGCTGCCGCACAATGGCGCTCGATGAGGAGACGCATCGGGTGTATCTCTCCGGGGCGACCTTCGGGCCGACGCCTGCTCCGACAGCCGAGCATCCGAGGCCACGACCGACGATCGAGCCGGGGAGCTTTGTCGTCCTGATTCTCGACCGACAGTAGAATTTCTGGCACCTCACAATGAACGGCATCAGCCTCCTACCCTCAGCAGGGGTGTCGACGGCGTTCTCACTGTCGTTACGCCGGGGAGACTATTCGAATCCGATGTGATATCAATTCAAAGACTTCTTCACTACTATGGAGGCACCATGAACAACGCTCGACATTGTTCGCTCAGTGCGGGGGTCGTGATTGCGGTCCTCTTTCTCTGCGCGCCCACAGCCGCCAACGCCCAGGGTGAAAAGAAGCTCGCCGTCAAGGATCTTCCCGCTGCAGTAGCTGCCTCGTTCCACAAAGCATATCCTCATGCGAAGATCAGGGGCGCCAGCTCGGAGCAAGAGGATGGCACGACGTACTATGAAGTGGAGAGCCTCGATGGGAAGGTCAAGCGGGACCTCCTGTATGCGGTCGACGGTACTTGCGTGGAGATAGAGGAGAGCATCGCTGCCAAGGAGCTTCCGAACGAAGTATCGAAATCGCTGAAGCAGGAGTTTCCAGAAGGAAAGATCCTGAAAGCGGAAAAAGTGACGAAGGATCAAACGGTGAAGTACGAGTTTGTCGTCCAGTCGGGGAAGGATCAGTGGGAGGTGGCGTTCGATACGGCAGGAAAAGTCTTGGAGAAGGCAAAGAAGGAGAAGAAAAGCGGTGACGAAGACTGACGTGGTTTGAAGCGACGTATCAGGTGGAATGGAAAGTGGGGAATCACTGTTTCAGATTCCCCATTTTTTTGTTAGGTTGAAGTGAAACAACGGAGGAAGCCAAGGAATGAAACGAATTCGCGTCACCCTGCTAATCTTCGCCGCGATTTGCAGCACGCGCCCGGCGACCGCCCAATTGACATTGGATCGCTGCCTCGAGCTTGCCAAAGAGTTTAGCCTTCGATCACGCGCTGCCGACAAGGCAATCCGCGCGTCGGAGCTCTCGCGTGACGAGGTTCTGAAGACAAGGCTGCCGCAGGTGAAATTCAGTTCGGAGGCGCTCCTCGCTCCTCATTCCGGCACCTTCGGCTATGATGCAGCCTCCACCGACGGTGGACAGTTTACGGGCCGCGTCGTGGTGGAACAGTCGTTGTATGATGCGGGTGTGCGTGGCCTCAGATCAGGCCAGCTGGGTCTCGAGCGCGACGCACTCGTGAAGGAAAAGCAGGTGGTCGAGCGGGATCTTGTCTTTGAAGTCGAGCAGGATTTCATCGAGGCGCTCCGGGCGCAGCGAGAGATCGAGCTGCAGCGGCAGAGTATGCGGCAGCTGAGAGACTACCTCGAGCTCGTACAGCGGCTTGCGAAGGGTGGGGGTGCGAGCTCTACGGACATCTTGAAAACACAGGTACAGTTGAACGCAGCCGAGCGGTTGCTTCAGAAGGCGCAAGAATCGTTGGCTTTAGCAAAATACGGGATTGCGGAACTGACCGGCGGCACGATCGATACGGCCTTCTCGGTCGCCGGCTCTCCGGAGTCATTGCTTCCCAAGAGACGAACGGGTGGAATGCCGACGGACGTGTCTCAAACTCTCGACATCAAGCTCGCCCAGCTCACGATTGAGAGGAGTACGATTGAGACAGAAATCTCGAAGAGCGAGCGCCTGCCCATCATCTCAGCCTTTGCCGATGCCGGCGTGCTGTCGTCAGGCGACAACCTGCGGCTTCCTGCGCCCGAACGAATTGGTGCCTATGGCTTCAGTCTCGGCTTGAGTCTGGAAGTCCCGATCATGAACTGGGGCGCCACAGACCTGCGGATTCAGCAGCGACAGCTCGCGACCGACGCGCTCGGATTTCAGCTGGAAGCGGTCCGCCGATCGGTGACGACCGAGTACCGGAAAATCCTCCTCCAGCTTTCCAAAGCTGAGGAGCGTTTGCTCTCTCTTCGGTCGAGCATGAAGGCGGCTGAAGAGAATTTCGAGCTGACGAAGTCGAAGTACGCCGGCGGCGGGGCCTTGTCCCTCGAGGTCCTCTCCGCCCAGCAGCTGCTGACGGACGTCAAGCTTGAAGAACTTCAAACCCTTGCCGAGAAGCAGCTGCTCCTGGCGAGGCTCGAACAAATTATGGCACGCTAATTCCCGAAAGAACACCGATGAAATCTTTCTTTGTCAGTCTCCTGTTTGTCTCAGCGATCCTTCTGGCGGGTTGCGGAGGAAAAACCGGCTCAGAAGATGAGGAAGGTGGAGGGAACGTCAAAGCCACGGTTGCCGTCAAAGTGGTTCCTCTCCGGCGGGGAGATATGAAGGTCGCTGTCCAAGCGACTGGCAAGACCGATGCCATTCGAAAGGAGAAGCTCTCCTCTCCAGTTGCAGGCAAAGTGGTTTCCTTAAAGGCTCTGGTGGGCGCCTCGGTTCAGGCAGGAGAGGTCCTGGCGGTTATCCGAACCAAGGAGTCACAGGAGGCCATCTCCGGCGCCGAGGCACTCCTACGGTCGGCGGGGACAACGGAGCAGAGAAATGAGGCGCAGCGGACTCTGGAGCTGGCGAAATCCTCTGAGAACACGCTCCCCATTCGCGCAACGTTCAGCGGCACCGTCTCGAGTCGCGCAGTCAGCGAGGGCGATCTCGTCGCGGAAAACGGCGAGCTCTTCACGATCATCGACCTGTCAACGCTCGTGTTCGTCGCGGACGTCCCTGTACGTGATCTGCCGTCGCTTGCCATCGGGCAGCGGAGCACTGTCATTCTGCAGACAATTCCCGAGAAGGGCTTGCCGGCAGAAGTAGAGGCCATCAGCCCGCAGACAGATGTCATGAGTCAGACGGTGAAAGTGCGGCTGGGATTCTTGCCGATGCCGGATGCCTCCAGGCGCCTCTTGAAGACGGATATGATCGGGGAAGCGAGGATCACAACGGGAGTGCACAAAGGAGTGTTCCTCGTTCCACGGCAGGCCCTCCTCCGAAACGACGAGACCAACGCTTGTTCGGTCGTGACATTCACGCCGGACTCGCTGGCTCTCACGCTGCCGGTGGAGGTGGGAGGGACGACCGATTCGACAGCCGAGATTTCCAATCACGCTTTGAAGGAGGGGATGAACATCATCACGGAAGGGCACTACGCTCTTGCGGATTCGACACGCATAACAGTCGTGCGATAGGACCAGCCAATGCGTCTCTTCAACTACGTCCGTCGCCATGCGAAAGCCTTTCTCTTCACCGTAGCAATGTTCGCTTTCTCCGGTGCAGTGTTGACCTGGGTGATGCCGGTCTCGCTCTTCCCGGATGTCACCTTCCCCCGCATCGTCATCCTTGCGGACAATGGCGAGCAACCGGTGGAGCGAATGATGATCGAGGTGACGAAGCCGCTCGAAGAGGTAGCAAGCTCCATTCCCGGCGTCCGGCTCGTCCGTTCCATAACCAGCCGAGGTTCCACGGAGATTTCCGTCGGTCTGGATTGGGGGAGCAACGTGCTGCAGACGCTCCAGATGCTGCAGGGGAGGATCTCGAATATCCGCAATGAGCTACCGCCCGCGGCGACCATCCGGGCCGAGCAGATGTTCGTGGCTGTCTTCCCGATTCAAGGTTACAGCCTTACCTCCGACAAGCTCAGCCTCGTTGAGCTGCGCGACATCGCACTCTATCAGATTCGACCGGCACTGCTGCGAGTGACGGGAGTCGCCAAGGTGGAGGTCACCGGCGGCGATATGCGCGAATTCCTGGTGACCCTCTCGCCGGCAAGGCTGGTGGCCTATCATTTGGGTCCCGGCCAGGTCGCCGAGGCGATCGACAAGACCAACCTCATCTCTTCGTCGGGATTGGTCGAAAACAACTACCAGCTCTACCTCTCCCTCACCTCAGGTCTCGTGACCTCCATCGCGGACCTCGAATCGATCGTCGTCACACTCCAGAATGGGGTGCCGATCCACGTGTCGGATGTCGGCACGGTGAAGCCATCAGTCGCGGACAGGTACATCCGGACAACTGCCAACGGTAAAGATGCCGTGCTGATCAATATCATCAAGCAGCCGACGGGAAGCACTGTTCAGATCGGGAGGGACGTCACCGAGGAGGTGGCAAACCTCAAGCTGCCCTCCGAGGTACACTTTGAGAATTTCTACGATCAGGGGGATTTCATCCGCAGTTCGATCAAAGGCACGCGGGACAGCATCATCGTCGGCATCCTGCTTGCGATGACCGTGATGCTGGTCTTCCTGCGTAGCTGGCGCGTCATGCTCGTGATCCTGCTGGTCGTCCCGGCGACCATCTCCGCAACGATCGTGTGCATCGACGTCGTAGGATTGTCGATCAACATCATGACACTGGGTGGGATCGCCGCGGCCGTGGGGTTGATTATCGACGACTCCATCGTCGTGCTTGAAAACATCTTCACGCAATTTGCGAAGCGGAAGGCGGAAGAAGGCTCTGAAGCGGAGGCCGTAGCGGGTGCCGCCTCCCGCTCGCTCCGCTCCATGATGCCGGCGATCATCGGCTCAACGGCGAGCACCATCGTCATTCAGATCCCGCTCGCGTTTCTCGGAGGGGTGACGGGAGCGTTTTTCGCCTCACTCTCGATCACGATGGTCTGTGCCATGCTCATCTCGTTTCTTCTCTCGATCACGATGTCGCCGCTGCTCCTGTCATTGACGCTGAGGGAGAAGGATTTCGAGCGCGAGTTGGAGAAGGAGAAGGCAGGGTCCCGGATCGCCCGATGGTACGGCAGGGTGTGCGCCCTTCTCCTGCGGTATCGCCTGGCGTTCATCCCCATCGCCCTCGCGGTGATGCTTGCCACCTACTATATCTATCAGAACATCGGCAGCAGTTTCATGCCCGAGATGGATGAAGGGACCTTCGTTCTCGATTATTGGACCCCGCCGGGAACATCGCTTACTGAAACGAATCGGATGCTGATGAAGGTGGAGAACATCCTGATGTCGACGCCGGAAGTCGATACGTACTCCCGGCGCACCGGCACCGAGCTGGGCTTCTTTCTGACGGAGCCCAACGCTGGTGATTTCCTCGTGAAGCTTAAGAAAAACCGGTCGAAGGATATCGAAGAAGCAATCTCTGACGTACGGGAGAAAGTGGAGAGCTCGGAACCGTCGATGCGCGTCGAATTCGGCCAGATTATGATGGATGTGATCGGCGATCTCATCAACAATCCGCAGCCGATCGAGATCAAGCTCTTTGGAGACGAGCCGAGGCTCCTGGAGGCGAAAGCGAAGGAGGTCGCCTCGCTGATCGAGCCGATCCCGGGCGTGGTCGACGTGTTTGACGGCATCGTCATCTCCGGGCCATCGTTCGTTGTCGATGTTGATCCGGCAAAGGCCTGGCAAGCAGGATTCAATCCGAGCGATGTGCACCAGGAGCTGGAAACGATCATCCGCGGCCGGACTGAAAGCGACATCCAGAAGGGGGAGAAGCTCATCGGGATTCGGGTCCGATACCCCGATGTTTACCGGAACGATCTTGACAGGATCGAGAACCTCCAGCTCATCAACTCGAACAATGTTCCGGTTGCCCTTCGCAACATCGCTACGTTCCGGAAGACCGCAGGCCAGGCGGAGATCCGCCGGGAGCGCCTCCGGCAGCTTGTCGCAGTAACGGCGCGCATTTCGGGGCGCGACCTGGGCAGCACGATCAACGACATCAAGAAGAGGCTCTCGACAAATTTGATCCTGCCGCGTGGCGTCACGCTTGAGTTGGGCGGCGTCTATCAAACACAGCAGGAATCGTTCGTGGGGCTCCTGCTTGTTGCTATTGCGGCGGTCATACTCGTTGTCCTTGTACTGCTGTATGAGTTCGGAGAGTTTACGGTCCCACTTTCGATTTTCATTATCAATGTCCTTTCTCTGCTAGGCGTGTTCTCTGCACTCTGGCTCGCAGGTGTGACATTCAACATCTCAAGTTTTGTCGGCATTATCCTGATCATCGGCATCGTCGCCGAGAATGCGATCTTTGTCATGCATGCGGTCAAGGGTTTCCAGGCGGACGGCCTGACGCTCGATGAAGCGATCGTGAGGGCAGGACAAGTTCGGGCCCGCCCGATCTTGATGACAACACTGGCAGCGGTCTTCGCACTCCTACCGCTCGCGCTGGGCATCGGCTCCGGAGGACAGATGCAACAGTCACTCGCCATCGCCGTCATCGGCGGGTTCTCCCTCTCGAGCTTCCTGCTCCTCTTCGGCCTGCCGATGGTGTACCGGCTGCTCAGGAAGTAGGAAGGTCCCGGCAATGAAAGGCCAATTTGGAGGGCTGGCGAAGATTCCTCTGCCAGATTCCCAGTCCAGACTGGCGGCAGCCTCATTGGTCTTCTGAAAGTCGCTGCGGTTCCTACTGCTGACCTGGATTCAATCGAAGACCCCGGCGCTCCTCAAGTTGCATTTCTTTCTTCTTTTGCCGAATATTTGCGGTCGAAGGGAGCTTTCTCCCGCCTCCAATCAAGCTGCGAATTCTCGATGATGTGGCTTATCTCGTTACGAACCGACAACTCACAGGAGTACAGCTCGATTAACTCCACGAAAAGACATGAATTGCTTTCTTCGTGCAAGAAAGAGGAGATGAAAAAATGGAATTCAAGATTCCCGAGACGATGAAACTTGAGCACGATGAGCTCCACGCTCAACTCGTCAAGGCGACGAAGGAACGAGGGAAAGTTGGAGAAGCGGCCAAGGCCGTCGCGAACGTTCTGCATTCCCACTTCGTGAACGAAGAGGCGTTCGCTATTCCTCCGCTCGGCCTGCTGCGAACGTTGGCGGAGGGTAGGGTGTCGGAGGAGATGAGCGACGTTCTCCAAATGACCGAGAAGCTGAAGCAGGAGCTTCCGAAAATGCTTCAGGAACACCACGATATCGTCGCCGCGCTGGAGAAGCTGAAAATTGCAGCAAAGAGGGCCAAGAAGCAGAAGTACGTTCGGTTCGCTGAAAAACTCATGCGCCACGCCCAGAGCGAAGAGGAAGTGTCGTACCCGACAGCCATCCTCATCGGTGAGTACGTCAAGCTGAAGCTCGGCAAGTAGACTTCTCCGGGCTCTCAAGAACGCGTTCCAGCCAACCGACTCCAGACAACCAATCCAGAGGGAGGACCCGCCATGAATCACCTCCGAATTATCATTCTGTCTCTGACCGCGTTAAGTTTTCTTTTCGTGCAGAGGTCTTCGGCCCAGTTGTGCATCGATTGTCATAAGAGGGTCACGCCGAATATCGTCATCGACTGGCAGGTGAGCAAGCACAGCGAGAACGGCGTCGAGTGTTCTGCCTGTCACGGAAACAAACATATATCGGCAGACGACGTCGCCAACGTCGTCATTCCGACACCTGAGACCTGCGGTCAGTGCCATCAGGATCAGGTGGCTCAATACAAGAGGGGCAAGCACGCTGCTGCGTGGGCAGCCATGAAGGCGATGCCGACAGCTCACATGCAGCCGATGGCGATGATGGAGGGGATGAAGGGTTGCGGGGGCTGCCACAAGATCGGCGTGAAGACCGAAGCGGAAATCAAGAACCTGCAAAAGAGCGGCGCGGGTTTCGGAGTTGCGTCCTGCGATGCTTGTCATACCCGGCACACGTTCTCCGTCAAGGAGGCTTCGCAGCCCCAGGCATGTGAGACGTGCCATATGGGCTTCGACCATCCTCAATGGGAGATGTACTCGGGATCGAAGCACGGCGTGCGGTTCTTCCTGAAACAGACCGGCACGCTGCCGGAGCAGACACCGGCGCCGACGTGTCAGACTTGCCACATGCAGGAGGGCAACCACGAAGTCCGGACCGCGTGGGGATTTCTTGCTGTGCGTCTGCCGATGCCTGACGACAAAGCTTGGGCGAGCGATCGGGCGACAATCCTTCAGGCCCTCGGCGTTCTGGATCCGGAGGGCAAGCCGACCGGCCGACTCGACGTCGTGAAGGCAGCCGACGTCGCACGTCTCTCACAGGAATCCTGGCAGGTGGAGCGGGACAAGATGGTGAAGACATGCAACCAGTGCCATTCGGTTGACTTTGCAAAAGGCGAATTGGAGAAGGGAGACCGGATGATCAGGGAGTCCGACCGCCTCGTGGCGGAAGCCATCCGAACCGTGGCGGGCCTCTACACGGACGGAATTCTCCCGAAGCCGAAGAACTACGCCTATGCCTTTCCCGATCTCTTGACCTTCCACGATGCGCCGACCGTGATCGAACAAAAGCTCTTCGTGATGTTCCTGGAGCATCGGATGCGCGCATTCCAGGGGACGTTCCATGCCAGTCCGGACTATGCCATGTGGTACGGTTGGAGCGAGATGCGGAGAGACCTGACGGAAATCAAGACGATTGCGGCGGAACTGAGGGGGACGTCAGGCAAGAAGAAGAGATAATGAGTTGAAAAATGGATGACGAATTTGTTCGTTCCGATGACGACGGGTGCAGCTCGTCGGATGAGAGCACCATTGCACGGCCATCAATTGAAGGGTCACATCGGATGAAATCAGCAACTTCGTTTCTGCTCTTAGGAATAGCTCTTCTGGCCATGAGCGCTTCCTGCTTTTCCCAAGCCGCACAGAAAGCTTCCGGTTGGGATGCCTGGGAGTTTCTTTTGGGGGAATGGATCGGCGAAGGAGGGGGAGATCCGGGTCAGGGCACCGGCCGGTTCACCTTTTCTTTTGATCTGCAGAAGACCCTCCTCGTGAGGAAGAACCACGTCGACTATCCTCCAACCAACGATCGACCGGCGTTTGCGCACGACGACCTCACGGTCGTGTACCGGGAAGGGGGTGGGCAGATCCGGGCGATCTATTTCGACAACGAAGGGCATGTCATCAACTACGCCGTGGAGTTCTCGAAGGACTCAAGCTCGATCATTTTCACCAGCGATCTCAACCCGTCGGCTCCTCGCTTTCGGGCCACCTATACAAAGGCCGCGAACGGAACGGTGGGGGCCGCTTTTGAAATCGCGCCGCCGGGGAAGCCCGAGGCGTTTTCGCTCCACGTGAAGGGTGCGGCACGCCGGAAGAATTGATCGTTCCATACGATTGTTCAGTTTCAAATGCGGATACGGATCAACCGCGCGACGCGCACGTTCCCGGCATTCAACGGGCTTTCATTCCTCCTCCCCGTTGCTTATCTTTAAACGTATCACGTCTCCCATTTCACCGGATGTTGTCTACGGCTCACTCTCCAATGATACATTCTTGACGCTCCACTCTTTCAACATCTCCCAATGAAACTCTCGATTATCGGCACCGGCTACGTCGGTCTCGTGCAGGGAGCGTGTTTCGCCGACACGGGGAATCACGTCATCTGCATGGACATCGACGAAAAGAAAATCAAGGCGCTCCGGAAGGGCGTGATCCCGATCTATGAGCCTGGCCTGGAGGAAATGGTCAAAAAGAACTCCCACGAGGGACGCCTCGAGTTCACCGACTCGCTGAAGACAGCCGTACAGAACAGCGACGTCATTTTCCTTTGTCTTCCGACGCCTCAGTCGGAGGACGGTTCCGCCGACCTGTCCCGCGTGCTCCAGGTCGTCGAGCAGATCGCTGGGCTCGTGAACGGCGAGAAGCTGATCGTCAGCAAGAGCACGGTACCTGTCGGAACTGTCGACAAGATCAGGCAGATCATCAAGAGAAAGGCGAAGCATCCGGTTGAGGTGGCGTTCAACCCGGAGTTTCTGAAGGAGGGGACGGCTTTGCAGGATTCGCTAAAACCCGATCGCGTCGTGATTGGCTCCAGGAGCAAGAAAGCCATCGAGATTCTCAAAGAGCTCTTCGAGCCGCTCGTCAGGACCGGCAACCCTGTACTGGTTATGGATGAGCGGAGCGCAGAGATGACGAAGTATGCCGCGAACGCATTCCTCGCGACGAAGATCTCTCTTATGAATGAGCTGGCCAACCTTTGCGAGGCGGTCGGCGCTGACATCGATTCGGTGCGGAAGGGGATCGCAGCTGATCCGCGCATCGGCAAACTGTTCCTGTTCCCTGGCGTCGGTTACGGCGGCTCGTGTTTGCCGAAGGATGTCAAAGCGCTCATCAAGACGGCCGAACAGCATGGCAACAGCCTCCGGATCCTCAGCGCCGTCGACGGGGTCAACGAGATGCAAAAAACGATCATTCTGAAGAAGCTTGCGAGCCATTTCAAGAACCGGCTGAAAGGCAGGACGATCGCCATCTGGGGCCTCTCTTTCAAGCCGCAGACCGACGATATCCGCGATGCGCCGTCGTTGGCCATCATCACCAGGCTGCTTGCGATGGGCGTGAAAGTCAAAGCCCATGATCCCATTGCGATTCCGCCGGTCAAAGCGCTCTTCGGCGGAAAAGTCAGCTTCTACGAGACAGGATACGATGCCCTCAGGGACGTCGACGCACTCCTGATCGTAACGGAATGGAACGAGTTCCGCCGCCCCGATTTCGCCAGGATGAGAAAGTTGATGAGACACCCGGTGATTTTCGACGGTCGCAACATCTACGATCCGCAGGAGATGAAAGGGCTGGGATTTCATTACTACGGGATTGGGAGGTAGGTTAAAGGTTGTAGGTTTGAATGTTGAAGGTTGTAGGTTTGAATGTTGAAGATTGTAGGTTGCGCGTTTTTTGCGTCCCGCCGTTCTTTGGCGGGAAAGGTTGTAAGTTAATGGTTTGGAGGTTGGAGGTTGGCCGCTCGTATCGACTCACCGAGGACGATCTTACCTCATCCTAAAATTCCAGGGAGGAAAACATCATGTCCAACACGACTCTTGGGAGGGCGAGTGCTCTCCTGTTGCTGATCTGCCTCTCCGCCGCTCTGACGCAGGCACAGAAGCTTAGAGTGTATATCTCCGTGGATATGGAAGGCATCACCGGTATCGTGAACGCGGAACAGACCGGAGCGGGACCGGACTACAACATTGCGCGCAAGTGGATGGCGGAAGACGTCAACGCCGCGATCCTTGGCGCGCTGGACGCCGGCGCAACGGAGATCGTCGTCAATGACTCGCATGGCACTATGCGCAACATCCTGCTGAACGACCTGCACCCGGCTGCAACGCTGATCACCGGCTCGCCGAAACCGATGGGTATGATGGAGGGGATCGACGGCACGTTCGATGCTGCACTGCTCATCGGATATCACGCCAAGGCAGGCACGGCCGATGGTGTCCTCGATCATACGATCTCAGGCGGGACGGTCTACTCGATCAAGATCAATGGGACGGAGATGCCCGAGCTGGGGATTAACGCGCTCGTGGCGGGATCCTACGGCGTTCCGGTCGTCATGGTATCGGGAGACAACGCAGTCTGCGGGCAGGCGCGAGAAATCCTGGGCGAGAAGGTCGTGACGGCTCAGGTCAAAGAGGCCGTCGGGCGCTACGCCGCAAAGACACTCTCCTTCGAGAAGGCACGTCAATTGATCCGCCAGCAGGCGAAGTCCGCGATCGAAAAACGCAAAGAGATGAAGCCGTTCAAGGTCAATGGCCCCTACACGTTCCAGCTTGCTTATCTCCGGAGTTCGCAGGCAGATAACGCAATGTCGATCCCCGGTGTAAAGAGGCTCGACGCCCGGGCGGTCCAGATCAAGTCAGACGACTATGTGACGGGCTACAAGCTGCTGCGAGCCCTGATTTCGCTGGGCGGGAATTGACGAAGTCATTTCTGCGCAAGCCGGCCCGATATCCGGGGGCGGGTGGCATTCCAGCGAGCTATGGAGGTTTCGTTTCTTGCAAGGAGGTTGACATGAGAAAACCTTTCAAGCATGTCATTTCTTTTGTGCCATTCCTGGCACTCTCATGGTTCGCTGCAGCCCAAGAACCGGTGCTGTCTCCGCTCGGCCCACTGAGTGCGAAAACGGGTCTTCTCAAATCAAACAGGACAGCACAGTGGTCAGGCTGATTCAAACGAGCTCGGGGTGGCGAAAAAGCCCCTGGCTCTCACAGAGGCCGAGCGACGCGCCTTTCGGATGATACCCGTCTGGGAGAAGGGAAAGGAGCTGTACAACGTCGACCACGTAGCCAGGATGTTCGCCCAGGACACGACGATGCGCAAGGTCTGGACTGCTCTATCTCAGACGATGACAGAATTGAGCGCTAAGAGCGTGAGCTCCCTGCGCCTCATGGGTCTTCCCGATGCGCCTGCCCACTATCCTGATCGAAAGCGATCGATCCCGGATATTCGGAACGAGTTTGCGGTCCAGTACGGGCCGATGGATGTCGAGGCGCTGATCCTTCGCTTCCAGGCGTTCGAGGAGGCCGGGCCGATGAAGCTCATCCAGAAGTGAGTTTAATAGGCAGAAGTCCGACTTCTCTCCCCGGTGTCTCACTGAGAAGTCGGACTTCTTCGCGTCTTACTTCAATCCCCCCGCGCGTTCCGGGTCGTGCGGCTCGGGCCACGGGCGCGGCTTCCCGGTCCGCGGATCGATCGGCATGACCCGCCGCTCACGCGGAACAATCTGTGGGTCCTCACACGCCTCGTACACCAGACAGGCCGTCAGCACGACGTTGTTCTCCAAATCATCGAAGACCAGCTTGTCGTACGTGTCGCGGTTCGTGTGCCACGTGTAGTTAAAGTAATCCCAGGAGTTCGAGCCGAGCCCGAATGCCGGAGCACCGGCTGCTATAAACGGAGCGTGATCGCTCCCCCCGCCAAAGGGGATGCCTGGAAGGCCAAGCCTGATATCGCGTGTGACCTGGTCCGGCGCCCTCGACAACCAGTGTGCGAGGTGCTCGCCGGCATCGAGCAAACCTTGGGCGCTGATGTTGACCACTCGTCCAGTCCCATTGTCCTGATTAAACACGGCCTGGACCTTCTCGACGATATCCGGATGATCCTTGGCGAAGGCCCGGGATCCGTTAAGTCCCTGTTCCTCACTGCACCAGTGGCCAACGAGGATCGTCCGCTTCGGGTTGGGATAGTACTTCTTCAGTATCCGCATCGCCTCCATCATCGTTAAGGTCCCCGTCCCGTTGTCGGTCGTGCCCGAGGCACCGTCCCAGGAATCAAAATGCGCAGAGAGGATCACGTACTCGTCCGGTTTCTCGCTGCCGCGGATCATCGCGATCGTGTTCAACGCCGGGGCAGGATCGAGAGATCTAGATTCCGTCTCGACTCTCAAAACGGGGTTGTCGCCGAATTCCACCAAGCGATAGAGGAGGTTGTAGTCCTCAAGGCTGAGCGCGAGGACGGGAATCTTCTTTGTGTTCGTGCCGAAGATTCTATACGTCCCCCATCCCTCCGACCACTCCGAGTTTAGCACGCCGGCGGCCCCGGCCACTTCAAGAACCGCAGCGATGGTATCCAGCCTGAAGCCGGTCTTTCTCCCGCGCTCCCGCCACGAATCGGTGATCCTTGTCCGTAGTGCCTTCAGGCTGTCGAAGGACTCTTTCGTGCCGAACTCCTCCCAGTCTTTATCCGGTCGCCCCGTAGGTTGGGGCGGTGAGATGAGGACGAACTTCCCTTTGACCGACGGAAGCCACTTCTGAAATGCAAGCGAATCGGGGACATCGGCGAGAATGATCAATCCCGCGGTGACACCTCCCTTCTTCGTCGCGGGGCTCCAGGCGAGCATCGTTCCTTCGAGCGACCGCACGCGTGGCTTGAGCAGATCGATGTGTGTTGTTCCGCGCTCCCAGCCGCGCCATTTTCCATATTCCTCATTCCTCGCCTCGATCCCCCACTTTTGATAGTGTGCCAGAGCCCAGTTGTTTGCCTTGATCATTTGAGGCGATCCGACCAGGCGTGGTCCGATGACGTCGAACAGCTCGTGCGCCATGGTCGCCAACTGTGACGATTCCATGGCTTCTTTCCATATATTCTTGATCACCTGGTCGTCGGTCGGGAACGTCGGACCGGTCATCGGGGGTCCGAACCGTTGAGCTGACGCCGGGACGATAGTGAAGATGAAAAAGAGTATGAAGAATCCGATCGACCGTTTGTTCATGGTACCTCCGATTTGTTGAGAGAATAATTGGCTGGCGTGGGCAGGAGACACGGCTGGTTTACCATAACTACTCAGCCTCGACAAGGTGAGCCGCGGGGGGAAGTCCCCTCTGCAGAGATAGGATGCGCAGATGCGAGAGGGAATTTAGGGGTGTGTTGATTCATGCTGCACTATCCACTCTCGGATTTCTTGAAGAACACCTTCAAGATTCCGTTGGACATCTTCATCGGCAAATCTCAGGAATCGAATGCGCTGTTGCTCCAATTCCCCTTGCGGCCGTTTATCTTCTTCCCCACGACCTTCGTGTGAAGCTCCGTCGATTTCCACTGCGAGCATCAGCCGTGGGCAGAACAAATCAAGGACATATTCGCCAACGGGTTTTTGCCGATGGAAGTCGTAGCCGAGCATCTTTTTTCCTTTGAGTTCATTCCAGAGGAGGATCTCAGCCAGCGTGCTGCTTTTTCGCAGCGTCCGGGCAACCTTCTTGAGCTTTGGATCATACCTTGGGAACTTGTGTCGCATGGTTACCTTACACACCCCTCTGGTCCGCTCTCTCCACGCTCGCGCCAACACACGCGAGGGGACGTTTCAAATAGGGTCGCTCCGCAGTTACGGCTAATGAACGAATGTTGGAACAAAAAGTATCGCAAATTTCAGGATGCATCAAGACAATTTTTCGAATCTTCCCACTTGCGAGAATACTGCTATCACAGCCCTGGACCACATTCATTCTGAGCGTAGGCCGAACGTTGTTCGGTTCGGCTGGAGTCCCCGTCTGCCCATCAGGTTCCTCCCCGGGCAGGCCCGCCAGAACGCGAAGCGGGCTGGGAAGCATGCACTGGGTGGGCACCTCAGAGCATCCCTCGACACGAGGCCGTTCACGATGTAGGTCGAAATGTTCTTTCGACCGCCCCAAGTGTCGAAAATTGCTGACATTGAATATGTCGCGAACGCGGACTCTTCGCCAATAGAACTTCTTTGGACGGCCTCAGTTCAGGGTGAATCTGAGGTTTGATTCTCGCCAATAAAACCGATACTATTGCACATCGTTTTCGCGCGGTCAGGCGCGTGTCACCCCGAACTTGTTTACCCGTCGAGTTGTCTGGCGGGCCTGCTCCGTTGCCCTCTGCCGGGCTCACAGGACGGGATTCCGAAACAAGCTCGGAATGACAATCATAAGGAGGCAACTCGTGCAACTGACGCTTGTCGACTGGATCATCATCTTCGCCTACTTTGCATTCAACCTCGCGATCGGGATCTACTATCGCAAGAAGGCGACGGGCAGCGTCAACGACTATTTTATCTCGGGCAGGAATGTCACCTGGTGGCTTGCCGGCACCTCGATGGTTGCGACGACATTCGCCGCAGATACGCCGCTCGCTGTCACCGGCTTAACCGCGAGGAACGGCATCGCCGGGAACTGGATCTGGTGGAGCATGGTCTTCAGCGGAATGTTGACGGTCTTCTTCTATGCCAAGCTCTGGCGCCGGGCCGGAGTGCTGACCGATGTGGAGTTTGCTGAGATCCGGTACTCGGGCCGCGCGGCGGCATTTCTTCGTGGATTCCGCGCTCTCTACCTCGGCCTTCCGATCAACCTGATTATCATGGGGTGGGTTAACCTCGCGATGATCAAGATCCTCACGCTGATCCTGGGGATCGATAAGATCGATGCCATCTACATCTTGATCGGCATCATGGTGCTGACTGCGTCGATTTCGACACTGTCCGGATTATGGGGCGTCCTCGTGATGGATCTCTTTCAGTTCGTCCTCAAGATGGGGATGGTGATCGCCCTGGCGGTCTTCGCAGTTGAGGCGATCGGCGGTATGTCGAGCTTGAAGGAAGGATTGGCTCACCTGGACGATGCTCGGAACCTCGGCACGGGGGCGACCGGATCGGTGATGTCGTTTACGCCCGACCTGAATTCGCTCTGGATGCCGATGCTCACGTTTTTCGTCTACATCGCCGTCAACTGGTGGGCGACCTGGTACCCCGGGGCAGAGCCGGGGGGCGGAGGGTACGTGGCGCAGCGAATCTTCTCGGCTAAGAACGAAAAACATTCCATCCTTGCGACGCTCTGGTTCAACATCGCGCATTATGCGATCCGCCCGTGGCCGTGGATCCTCGTCGCCCTCGTCGCGATGGTGCAGTTCCAGCACGATGCCGCGTTCGCTCAGGACCCGGAATCCGGCTACATCCGCATCATGCTCATGTATCTGCCCGTTTCACTGAGGGGACTCATGGTTGCAGCCTTTGCCGCCGCGTACATGTCGACCATCGGCACGCAGCTGAACTGGGGAGCTTCATACCTCATCAACGACCTCTACCGGCGCTTCCTCAGGAAAGCCGGAACAGAGAAACACTACGTGAGGATTTCACAGCTGGCGACCGTCCTCTTGATGATCTGCTCGGCGATCGTCTCGTTCTATATGGAGTCGATCAGCGGTGCGTGGAAGTTCCTCATGGCGCTCGGCGCGGGGACGGGACTCGTCTACATCCTTCGCTGGTATTGGTGGCGGATCAACGCGTGGAGCGAAGTCGCCGCGATGACTTCTGCCTTCGTCGTTTCGCTCACCCTCGAGTTCGGATTTCACATGAGCAGCGAGAACGCGTACGACTTTGCCTACCTCGTTCTGCTCACAACGGGAATCACGACCGTAGTCTGGCTGCTCGCCACCTTCCTCACCAAGCCCGAGCCCGACGAGAAACTCATCCCGTTTTATCGCAAGGTCAGGCCATCGCCGACGTTCTGGGGACCCATCGCGGCGAAGGTCCGGGACGTCGCTCCTCAGAAGGACGGCCTGTTCAATGTCACGAACTGGTTGTTCGGCTGCCTCCTCATTTACATGTCACTGTTCGGATTCGGCAAGCTCATCTTCGGTGACACCCTGCTCGGCATCCTCTTTCTCTTCATCGCGGCGGTTGCCTTCGCGGCCATATACCGCAACCTTTCCAAGCGCGGGTGGGAATCGGTGAGTCGGTGAACAGAAATTGCGGAATCTCGGCCCGGGACGAATCATCGATCCAAGCCGATCGCCGCCTGAACGTTCCACCTCCGTGCCCTTCGGAGCTGAGCGGGGCCAAAGAAGGCTCAATTTCGTTGATTCTGGGGACTCAATTGGCTAACTTAGCAGCGACCGGAATGGAAGAGCGGACTGTTGGAGTAATAGAGTGGTGGAATGATGGGTTGAGGGGATGTTTGGCTTGCGGAATAGGTCGGGGGAGGAGAGCGCCGTTATGAGGCATACGAAGCGAAGGAACTTGAATCGTGGCTTCATGATACTTGAGGTCTGGAATTATTCGACGGGATTTTCCCTGAGGGTCTAAAGTTGATGAAATCACTGCAGCGGGAGCGTCGAGCAGGGTCGTGAGAGCAGCAGGTCTATGAACCGAAGGAGCCGTGTCTCCCATGATTTCAATACTCTACTATTTCAACACCCCATCGTTCTATTTCCTCGCATTCAACTGAATCAACCATGCCCGTCTCAGTCGTGACCGGCGGCGCCGGCTTCCTCGGCTCGCACCTGTGCGATCGCCTGATTGCCGAAGGACATACGGTCATCTGCATTGACAACTTGATCACCGGGTCGACGGACAACATTGCTCACCTCGCGGGGCATCCTCACTTCAAGTTCATTCACTACGACGTCACGAACTATCTTTTCGTCGAAGGGACTGTCGATTTTGTCTTTCACTTTGCCTCGCCGGCGAGCCCCATCGATTACCTCAAGCTCCCGATCCAGACGCTGAAAGTCGGATCTCTCGGGACGCACAAAGCGCTCGGGCTGGCGAAGGCAAAGGAAGCTGTATTTCTACTTGCCTCAACATCCGAAGTCTACGGTGATCCGCTTCTTCATCCCCAGCCGGAATCGTACTGGGGGAACGTCAATCCCGTCGGTCCGCGCGGAGTGTACGACGAGGCGAAGCGGTTCGCGGAAGCTATGACGATGGCCTACCATCGGTTCCACAAGCTGGACACCCGGATCGCCCGCATTTTCAACACGTACGGCGAGCGCATGCGCATCGACGACGGCCGGGCGATACCGGCGTTCATGTCGCAGGCGCTGCGGAACGAGGAAGTTACCGTGTTTGGCGACGGCAAGCAGACACGCAGCATCTGCTATGTTTCGGACCTGATCGAGGGGATCTACAGGCTGATGATGTCGGATCACGCCTTGCCGACAAATATCGGGAACCCCGAGGAGATCAGCATGGAGGCGTTGGCTCGAGAGATCATTCAGTTGGCTGGGAGCGGGAGCAGGATCGTTTTCAAGCCTCTGCCGGAGGATGATCCGAAGGTGCGCCAGCCGGACATCGCTGTCGCCAGAGAGAAGTTGAAGTGGGAGCCAAAAGTTTCGAGGCAAGATGGTTTGAAGAGGACATTGAAGTATTTCAGACAGAAATTGGGTTTGTAGGTCCGACATTCCTGTCGGACCAGGAGGGACATACAGGAGTGTTTGTCCCACGAGGATTTGCAGAAGGTTTGCTCTACCGGCGGTAGGTCCGACATTCCTGTCGGACCAAGAGGGACAAACAAGAATGTTCGTCCCACCAGAGGATATTTCTGTTAGAGTCTCTCAGAGGAAGAAATTGCCGGAAGAAGAAAGCTTCCACGTCACCAGAAGGCACCTCCCGCACTGGACGACAAGAGGTGCGACGTATTTCGTGACATTCAGAACGAGGAAGGGGATTTTGGATGGCGACGAGCAGGAGGCGGTCCTCAAACATGTGAAAGAAGCAGACGGCAAGTTTTATGATCTCAGGGCGGCTGTCGTGATGCCCGATCACGTGCATCTCTTGCTGACCCCGGAGGGGGAGTACAGCTTGAGTCGAATCATGAAGGGAATCAAGGGAGGATCAGCGCGCACGATCAACACGATGAGGCACCAATCAGGTCAGGTCTGGCAGCACGAATCATATGACAGAATTGTGCGGGACGAGAACGAGCTTCTCGAAAACGTCGAGTATATGTTCAACAATCCGCTCAAAGCCGGATTAACCGATGATCCGCTAGACTATCCGGGGAGCTACTTCAGCGATATTAGAGAACCCTAGTTGTGGTCCGGTATTCCTGTCGGACCAAGAGGGACAAACAAGAATGTTCGTCCCACCAATGATTGTAGGTCCGGTATTCCTGTCGGACCAAGGGGGACAAACAAGAACGTTTGTCCCACAACAGATAAAGAGGGCAAAAGAAGGGATGCGAATTCTCTCTCGTTTCACACGGCCATTCATCCTGGCGTCGGTCGGAGTCGTGTTGCTCGGCTCAGTCTCCCATTCCCAATCAATCTACCTGCCGACTTCACACGAAGTCTACTGGTTTCTCAAAAGGATGGAGGCACGCGAGCTCCTGACGAATTACCGCGACGCAGTCAAACCACTCTCTCGCCTTGAGATCACAACCCGTCTCAAGGCATTGGAGAGCCGGGTGAACGAGATGACGCCGATGGAGCGGGATGAGTATGAGTTTCTAAAGGGCGAATTCACCTATGAGCTTGCCTTTCTGGCGGGAGATCCTGAGCCCTCTGAAATACGGTGGCATCTCGTCTCGACTGAGTACAAAGGCGGGGTAATGAATTTCGACCTCATCGGCCGCTTTAGCTACTTGTCCCTCTATAACGGTCATGACCGTTTGCGGGATCAGGGGGTCCGCCTCTACGGCTATGCGTTCAACGACGTCGGGTATTATTTTAACTTTGCTGACAGCCGGGAGGTTGGCAGCGGCATCAATGTTAACAAAGTCAACACTCCCGATCCTGGCATCGTCCTCACCAAGCAGACCAGCGAGGCGATCGAGTACAACACGACGGAAGCACAACTGACGTTTCATATCGGTGCCTTCCAGTTCTCGCTCGAGAAGATGCAGAACGATTGGGGGCTCGCCCGCCACGGGAACTTAACGTTTTCCTACAAGGCGCCCTCCTATCCCCAGATCAAGATGCGGGTGCCGGTGACCGACTGGCTGGATTTCACTTACCTGCACGCCGAGCTCAATTCGAATATCATCGATTCCTCGCGGTCGTACCACGCCTACTCTTCATCGCTGATGGATATCTACCGTCCGGTCGACCATCTGAAGTACATGGCGGCTCACATGGTCGAATTTACCCCCTTCAAAGGTGTCGATGTCTCGCTCGGAGAATCCGTCGTTTACAGCGATCGAGGGCCGCTGCTGATCTACCTTATTCCCATCATGTTCTTCAAGTCGGCTGAGCACTACAACGGGGACAAGGATAACATCCAGTGGTTCGGCAATCTCGACCTGAACGTGATCCCCAAGCTCAATCTCTACTTCTCGCTCTTCATTGACGAGCTTAACCTCGATGACATCACCAAGCCGCTGCAGGAGCGGAATCAGATCGGGGTAACGGCTGGATTTCAGACGTATGATATTCCGTTCAAGAACCTCGAGCTGATCGCGGAGTACACGAGGATCAACCCGTGGGTGTACTCGCACAAGTATCCGGAGACCGATTTCACAAACAACGGGTACGTGATGGGGAACTGGATGGGACAGAACGCGGACAATCTGTATCTCGATCTGAGCTATCGGCCGAAGCGCTCGATCGCAGTGGGAGCGATGATGCAGGTCTTTCGGAAGGGAGGGTTGGCCGACGTTGCCTATCAGTATCGTACTCCATCGCTTCCCTTCTTGCACGGCCCGTCGCACGAGGAGCGGTCCTTCGGCCTCCACGCGCGCTATGAGATCTTCCGTGACGGCTTCCTCGATGCTCACGCTCGCAGCCTCACCTTGAGCGACGAGAGTCTGGGGATCAACAAGGAAAAGAAGATTGAGTGGGGAGTGAGCCTTCGTTACGGATTATGGTAGGTCCGACATTCTTGTCGGACCAAGAGCCATCCAACTTTGCCCGTCCGTGGACCAATGAAGATCTGCATTGTTGCTGAATTGTATCCCCCAAATCTTGGTGGGGCGGAACTTGCCCTCCGCAGGATCGTTGAGGGCCTGGTGGCCAGGGGAATCGACGTCACTGTCATCACATCTCGATTCGACCGAAACCTGCCCAGCCGAGAGCAACAGGGCCGACTGAAGATCGTTCGCGCGCCCGTATTTCCTTTTCTCAAGAGATTCTGGTTCATCCTCTTTTCGCTTCCCTTGGTCTGGTCTCACGCTCGCTCGTGCGATATCATTCAGGGGAGCACGTTTGCAGGTGCTGTCCCTGCCTCCCTCGTGAGACTCTCGCGCAGAAAGAAGCGAGTGCTTCTCGTCTTCGAAATCATGGGAATGCAGTGGTTTCGTCTCGAGCCGAACAGACTGAGATCGACCTTCTACTGGCTCGCCGAGCGCATCATTGTACGGCTTCCTTTCCATCGCTATGTTGCGGTGTCAAAGCATACGAAGCGGACGCTCCTCTCGGACGGCGTTGAGGAACGCAAGATCGAGGTAATCTACCTCGGTGATTCGCGAATTGAACAGGACGCGTTCGAGCGGAATGCTGTGCGCGGCGAGCTTGGAGTTGAGCCATCCAACTACGTGTTTCTGACCACCGGCCGCACCGGTGTGACGAAGGGGTTGGAGTACTTCGTGGATGCCATTCCGGAAATTGCCGAGCGAGTGCCCAATGCGCGCTTCCTCCTGATCCTGTCGAAATACGATTCCCGGATCTGGAGGAAGATACTCCAGCGTCTTTCGCAAGTTCCCTCCTCTCTCTACAATCTAGTGGCTCCTGTTCCGAGAGAAACGCTGGGGCGATACTTCTCAGCAGCGGACTGCATCGTGATCCCGTCGCTTTCAGAAGGATTCGGTTTCTCGGCGCTTGAAGCCTGCAACGCGAACAAGGTGGTGGTCGCAACCAATGCAGGTTCCCTGCCCGAAGTTGTTTTCGGCAAGCACGTGTTCGTGAAGCCGGGATCGGCTCAAGCGATCGCGGAGGGATGCGTGAGGGCGAGCAAAGGGGAGACAAGCTTTCTGCCGCCGAAGCACTTTAACTGGGAACGCACTGTAGATCAGTTCGTCCAGGTCTACGAGTCGCTCAAGAGTGAGAGAGGCTAGACTTCCTCGGTTTCCTTCAGGACCTCGCGGTACAATTCTGCCATCTTGCCTGCAGTGAGCTCGCTTCGAAAGGATGCCTCGACCGTCATCCGTCCTTCCGCTCCAAGTTGCCCGCGTAGCTTCGGTTTGTTTGCCAGCGCGAGGATTGCATCGGCGAGTTTGGCCACATCTCGCGGTGGAACGAGCAAGCCGTTCGTATGATCCTCGAGGATGTCGAGCGGTCCTCCTTCTGCGAATGCTATCACTGCTTTCTTGCAGGCCATCGCTTCCAGCAGGACGATCCCCAAACCTTCCGGCTGCTTCGAGCAGAGCACGAGCACGTCCAGCTCGTTCATCAATTTGGGCATCTGCTCCCGCGGCACGAAGCCCCGGAACTCGACTTTCTTCTGAAGTCCGTACTTCCTCACCATATCGTACAGTTTCTGTTCTTTCTCTTCAACCCTCTCTCGTTCGTGGCCAACGACGACGAACCGCAGGTCGTCCCGGGACTGCAGAGCGATGCGCGCTGCCTCGATGAAGAGATCCTGCCCTTTACGTCTGTGCTCGAGCCTGCCGACAATTCCGACTGTAAGACCTTTGCGGCGGCGCGTTGAGTTGGGGATGCTCTTCCTGGTGGGATGAAAGAATTCTGTGTCTATTCCGTCGTGGATGACCACGACCTTGTCACTCTCGTCAAATTGTGTCCGCACAGCCGAGCTGATGCAGATTACGCGCGTCGAGAAGGTCAAGATGATCCACCGCCAGATATTCCAGAGGAAAGGATGGATATGGTATGATTGGAGGATTTCGCGAACATGCCAGACGTGAGGAATGCGAAGCGCCCTTGCCGCCATGGCGGCCGGAAGAATCAAGACGTTGTTTGTGTGAACGAGAGCAGGTTTCAGCTCCCTGAGGAGTGCGGTCAATCTGAAGAAGGAAACAAAAGCCGGGCCCAGGTAAGCGAAGATCCGTACGGGATGGAAGTACGACCGATCCAGCACGGCGAAGGGTAGGACACGAGCCCGGATGCCCCTGCCGGTCAACGCCCGGACGAGAGGCCCTTCTTCCGGGGAAATGACGACGGGCTCGAAGTCCCCCGGAAGCTTCCGGAGAAGCTCGAGCAATGCGTTTTCGCCGCCGTAACCGCTCGCGGTGGAGACAACGTAGAGGATCCTGGATTTTGTCATCGGATGGCGGGGTGAATCCATCGATTCAATAGGCTTTTGTGACGGATTACGCTCGGTCAACAATTTAACATATGATTTGTCTTCTTGCCAGCGATGTGGAAGTGAACCTTTGTTCTTTCGAGATTCATTCATATATTTTGCATCAAGAGTCGTAAAGAGCCCAGCGTACTGCGACTTTTTATACATACCCAAGTTCGCGAATGGATGACACGGGAGAGGGTACGACTGAACGATGGAGTCCGTTGACGCAACGCCGATGACTGAGCCTGAACAAGCCTTTCCAGAAGGGCCCTCCACAGTGCAAGCCACTTTCTCGAAGATGGTGCGCTATCGTGACATCGTCCGGGAATTTGCAGTTGCAGACTTCCGGTTGCGCTATCATGATTCCTTGCTGGGATATGTCTGGTTTCTGCTCAGCCCCGCCCTGATGTTTGGCGTGTACTACTTCGTATTCACCGAGGTTATCTACATGGGCGTTCCAAACTACGCCCTCTATCTCATCCTCGGGATTATCAGTTACAACTTCTTTCAGGATTGCACCTTCAGCGCGATGTACAGTTTACAGGCAAAAGCGCCGATCATCAAAAAGGTCTACTTCCCGCGATACCTCATCATTTTTGCTTCTTCGACAACTGCTATTTTCTCATTGTTCGTGAACCTGGGGATTGTGCTGATTGCCGTTTTTCTCTCTCGAGGGATCCCGACGCTTCTTTTTCTGATTCCGATACCGTTGGTGTGCCTGCTTCTGTTTTCGACTGGCGCGGGATTCATTCTGGCCGCGTTGTATATTCGTTTTCGGGACCTGAGCCAGATCTGGGGAGTGCTCGTCGTGGTTGTTTTCTGGTTGACACCAGTGGTCTACAATGTGACAGCATTGCCTGAGTCTACTCAGATCATCGTCTTCCTTAATCCGCTCGCGCGCATCTTCATGCTCTTCCGACATTATTTGCTCTATGACTTTTTTGACTTGAGGTTTCTTCTCATAACAATCTTCTCCTCACTGGTACTGTTTCTTGGTGGGTTCTGGCTCTTCGTGAAGTCTCAAGATCGGTTTGCTGAACTCCTGTGATTCTGTTCTTATGATTCAGCTTGACAATGTCTCAAAGATCTTCTCGCTTCCACACGAGCGGAAGAGGACGCTATTTCATTGGTTGTCGTCCCTGGGAAAAGGTAGATATGACTTTGAACGGCTGTACGCGTTGCGAGATGTGAACCTTGAGGTCCGACCAGGGGAGTTCGTTGGCATCATCGGAAGGAATGGCTCTGGAAAATCGACGCTTCTGAAGATCATTTCGAAGATCTACCCCCCGACGAGCGGAATGGTCAAGGTGCAAGGTACCATTTTCCCGCTCCTTGAGCTTGGGGTCGGCTTCCAACCTGAGTTTTCATGCAAGGATAATGTCTACCTCTACGGTTCGACGCTTGGTTTTACTCGAAAGCAGCTGAGCGAACGCCTAAGCAGCATCATTCAGTTTGCCGAACTCGAGCGGTTTGTTGACGCGAAGCTGTTGACGCTCTCGACCGGCATGATTGTCCGACTGGCGTTCTCTATTGCAGTGCAGTCGGATGCCTCGATCTTTCTGGTCGATGAAGGGCTTGCGGTTGGTGACAGGGAGTTTTGGCAGAAGTGCGAGGAACAATTCATGAAGTACAAGACAGAAGGGAAGACTGTCGTGTTTGTCAGTCACGATATGGGGCTGGTGCACAAATTCTGTGATCGCGTCGTTGTGATGCAGGACGGGCGAATCGTGAACAGGGGGGAACCCCAGCAAATGATACATTACTACCTCAACGAAATGATTGCTGCCCGGCGAGCTGAGATTCCACAGCATCCAGCAGTGTCTTGAGGAGAGAAACGTCATGGTCGGTACAGATGCGGCTCAGATTGGGGCAGATAACATGGAGCTACAGTCAAAGGAGAACAGGCTGTTTTCTTTCCTCTCGGGACGCATTCGATGCAAACACATGATCGACGTGGGCGCTCATCACGGGAGTGTGCTGGAACCGTTTCTGCTGGCAGGATGGAAAGTGGACGCGTTTGAGCCCGTCAAAGAGAATCGGGATGGATTGATGCGGAAGTTTGGAAGCGCGCCGAACCTCAGAGTATTTGGAGAAGCTTTGAGCAATTCTTCTGGCGTGAAGGAGCTTCATCTGGCGTTGAACAATGATGGGACATTGCATGAGTTCTATCACAGTTTCGAAGAGCTCCCCGAAGATGACTTTCACCGAAAAGGTCCCGTAAGGCACGTAAAGGCTACCACCCTGGACAACCTGGTCACTGAAGGACAGCTTGAGAGCCAAGTTGGTCTGCTCAAGATCGACACCGAAGGCCACGATTTGAAAGTGCTCGAAGCTGGATCAAAACTCGACTGTAGTGTTATCAGCGTGGAGTTCTGGAACGAAGGGCATCCTCTGGGAAGAAGTCCCTCTCCGCCTGATCAGATAGTTGAGCTATTGACGGACAGGGGGTATCCTTACTACGTCGCGGTTGCGCATGAACCTGCAGGTGACTCATTCTACTATTCGTCTGCTGGGTTTTCTGCGAGCTCATGGGGTAATATCTTTTTCTTCCAAACCAATGAGAAGGAATTGTACGATGAGTGCGTCGAACTTTGCACGCTCATAGGAGGAACGGAGGAGGGCTTGTTCAACATGGTCTCTCTCCTGGGAGGCATCCTTCCCGGGCACTTGACGTTTGTAGACGTCGGGGCCTGCAGAGGGGCCTTTGCCGCAATGGTGCTGGGGATTTTTCCCGGTGCAAGAGGTTTGCTGTTCGAGCCGACGAGCTCGAACTACAAGGCTCTTTCGGAACGCTTTCGAGACAATCGCGCTGTCCGCGTTTTCAATTCTGCATTGGGCGAGGAGAGTGGCGAGAAGGAGTTCTACGCATTCGATCGTTCCGAGAACAATAGCCTGCTACGAATGTGCGGGGACCGCTCGCCACGAGAACAGCGCACGATACAAGTTGACACCTTGGATAGGTTTCTCGAGAAAGTGGGGACCAATTGGAGGATAGATTTCATCAAGACCGACACGCAAGGAACTGATCTCAGAGTCCTGCAGGGTGGCAAGGCAACTCTAGAGAAATTTCGCCCTGCGGTCCTCATTGAATCGATCTTTGTCCCTCTGTATGAGGGTCAAGATTCATACTTCTCCATCCTTCGGTTCATGGAGGATCTGAAGTACCGTTTGGCCGGTATCCATAATGCGCACTACACAAGTGACCATATATTGGCATTTGCCGATTTGCTCTTCCTCAGTGACACATTGTACAAGAAGTTTGCGCTGGTCCCTAGCAATCTTGAATTCATCTGCGATGACCCTCTTCATCTCTCAGAACAAGTCAAGTTTCTGCAGGAGACATGTCGCGAACGTCTCGAGCTGATCGATCGGCTGTCGCGCACCGCCGAGGAACGCCTTCAACTCATTCAAGAGCTGACGAGAACTGCGGATGAGCGGCTCAAGGTAATCGAGCTGCTCGATGCAGAAATCAAGAGAACCTCAAAACTCCGGACTGGCTAGATGGGTGCCATAAACTTCTCCGTCGACCCTCAAATGATCGCGGTGCTGAAGCAGAACCTCCCCCTGCAAACGTTTGTCGAGACAGGAACCTTCGAAGGTGAGACCGTTCAGAGAGTACTCTCGCTGTTTGATGAGATTCATAGCGTCGAGCTATCGGAGGATTACTACAGGAAGGCGCTGGACCGATTCAAGGACCACCCAAACGTCCATATCTATCAAGGAAATTCACCGGATTTCTTGCAGAAATTGCGTCGTGGGTTAAGTGAAAAGGCCGTCGTCTATTGGCTCGACGCGCACTGGTGTATAGCCGACAAGAGCGCTGGGGGTACTTCCCAGTGTCCTCTCCTGCAAGAGCTAGATGCAATCACGGAACTAGGACCACAGAGCGCTATTTTGATCGACGATGCGAGGTTATTTCTTTGTCCGCCACCCTTCCCGCATGAGGCTACTCATTGGCCAAGTTTTGAGGCGGTCGTCGGCAAGCTGCACTCCTTGAGCTCGGCACATGAAATAATGATCGCCAACGACGTGATCATGTTCTATCCAAGATCAATCAGGGACAGTGTAAGGGAGTATGCGTACCGTAGCTCGATAGATTGGCTGCAGGTGTTATTCAAGTCGAAGAACTTCGATGCGCTCAAAAGCGAATTTGACACTTTGCAGATCCAGTTCGATTCAATTCAGGACCAGTTGGTAGAAAAGGACAAAGAGATTACCCGACTGCTCACAGTAGCAGAGGAAAGATATCATGAAATTGAGTCGCTCAAAGAAATCGCGGAGGAGAGATCGCGGGAGATTCAATCGATCAAGGGTATAGCGGAGGAGAGATCGCGTGAGATTCAATCGATCAAGGACGTAGCGGAAGAGAGGTCTCGTGTGATCAGGCTGATCAACGAAGAACTGGAAACGATCAAGCGGCATTGGGCTTATCGTACGGCTGCCCAAATCAAACGTATCCTGGAAAAGATAAGGCTCAAGGCCTCGTCCTGAGAGTGATCTCGTCTTACATTGTCTTAGAACAAATTGAGGACCTAGCATAATGAGAGGATTGGTTTACGCTGTCCTGGCTTTATTGATGACCACCACGGTGTATTGGGGATGCTCGAAACACGATTCAGCGTCTTCTACACCCCGAAGCAGCATCGATTTCACTAACGCTGAGGCTGTCCGCACATCGGGTGCCTTCGGCGTGTATGAAGACGGGTGGATGGGAAATGAAGCAGACATCGTCCTCAGCAATTCTGAGCATCAGCCGGCTTTGCTGCTGGAGGGCACGAACGTAGAAACAAAAGCAGGAGACGAGACATTGCGCATTCTGTTCCTCGTGGGATCGGACACTGTACACGTATCGACAATTTCCACACTTGGCAACTTCGAGGAGATTGCCCTCCTGCCACAAAAGGTGCGGGCACTCGACACGCTTGAACTCAGCCTGATTACAACCAAGAGTTTCGTGCCGTCGAGACTTGGAACGAGTAGAGATGACCGAACCCTTTCGTTCCGTCTGCGAAAAATCTCCCTCGTGCCGGGGGACAAAACCGGAGAGTCTTTTCCTGCTTCGTTCGAATTTCCAAGAAGAACCGAGACCGATCCCAACGTCCAGGGCATCTACAGCGATGGCTGGATGGCTGATTCGGCCTCCATAATGCTGTTCAACCCGGAAAACAAGACTGTGGTGGAGGTCCGAGGTTTTGTTCCCGGGAATATATTCCAGCGAGTGGCCACGCTCGACGTGCTGTTTGGCGGGCAACTCGTCGTCAGGCAGCAGGTCCAGGGGAATTTCCAGATGAGATTCCAGTTGCCGGATGCGATCCGGGGGGACCCCAAGCTGTCGTTCACCCTCAAGCCGAGCGGCACGTTCGTGCCGTCGGAGCGGGGAATCAGCAGTGACACACGAAGGATTTCCTATCAAATGCGATATATCGGACTAAGGTAGAAGAATCATTGGCACGCAAATCAGAAGTGACTGTTAAGGCAGTATCCGATGTGAGCTTGCCGACAATCACCATCGTCACTCCTTCCTTCAATCAGGGAAAGTACATCGATCGGACGATTCAGAGCGTGTTGCAGCAGAACTATCCGAAACTGGAGTACATCGTCATCGATGGAGGCTCGACGGATGAGACGTTGAGCATCCTCAAGCGGTATGAGGGACGTCTTCGATGGATATCGGAGAAGGATAGCGGGCAGTCTGAGGCGATCAATAAAGGATTCCGTATCGCCAAAGGCGAAGTAGTGGCCTGGCTGAATTCTGACGACATGTATCTCCCCGGTGCGCTGCGGAAAGTGGGCCGGTACTTCGCGGATCACCCCGAGGTGGCAATGGTGTACGGAGAGGGATACATGATCGATGAGAAGGATGCCATCAAGTCACGATTCCCGTTTACCGAGCCGAAATTCGATCTGTGGAAGCTGATCTACTTTGGAGATTATATCCTTCAGCAGTCAACGTTTTTCTGGCGGTCGATTTTTGATGAGATCGAATTGCTCGGTGAGTCGCTCTACTACACCATGGATTGGGACCTCTTCATTCGGATCGGCAAGAGGTTCCGTGTTGAGTACATACCGGAATATCTTGGAGCCATACGAGAACACGGAGAAGCCAAGACGTCCGTCGGTGGGGTTAGGAGATTTGAAGAGATCAAGAGCATCATTAGAAGGCATGGTGTAATGAGCTATCCCATGTCCTACTTCAATTACATGTGGGATACGTACGGAAAAAAGCTGCCCGCTGCGCCGGACGGGAAAAGCGGCGCTTCCAGCCTTCGTCAGAGGATGCTCGGGTTGTGTATTGGCTTGGCAGCGAAGGGTTTTGCGGTTTATCAGCAAAGGCTGCCGCAAGGCCGCTATGCCGACGGCTGGGTCGGCAAGAGGACCATGTTCGTGTTGCCGAATCCCACGCCGCAGGTGGCAAAGAGCCGCCTCCTTGTCCGGGGCGAGGCGAACGGAACAAACACACCGTTCCGGCTGACGATCGCCATTAATCGAAAGACGAAGAGATCCTTCAGGGTCACGAAGCCGGGACCTTTCGAGATCACCTGCGATCTTCCTTCGAGTGTTTCCTATGATGATTCCTTTCACGTGGAGATGAGAAGCAGCCGTGCGTTTGTTCCGTCTCGCATTCGGGTCAGCGCGGACGGAAGAAAGTTGACTTTTATGCTCAATCATATAGAAGTTGAGTGCTGAGAACCACTTCAAAGATGTAACCGTGATATGTTCAATCAAGAAGGGTACCGAATGAACATCAATGAGAATCTTGTTAGCTTTGGCAAACCGATTATTGGTCAGGAAGAAATCCAAGCGGTCACAGAGGTACTGAAGAGCGGGTGGTTGACACACGGACCAAAGGCGGAAGAATTCGAGAGAGATTTCACTCAATACATTGGTACCAAGTACGCCGTGGCCGTTTCCTCTTGCACTGCAGCGCTACATTTATCTCTGTTGGCGCTTGGTGTGGGAGAAGGTGATGAGGTGATCGTCCCTGCGCAGACGCATGTGGCGACAGCCCATGCGGCCGTTTTTGTTGGAGCGAGGCCGGTCTTCGCAGATGTTGATCTGCAGACGAACAACATTACGGCGCAAACCATCGAAGTGAAGATTACTAAGAAAACGAAGGCGATCACGGTTGTTCATTTCGCTGGGCTCCCTTGCGGGATGGATGAGATTCTCGATGTCGCGCGACGACATGATCTCTTCGTCGTTGAAGACTGCGCGCACGCGCTTGGGTCGACCTACGGAGGGAAGAAGGCCGGCAGTATTGGGAACACCGGTTGCTTTTCATTCTATCCCATTAAGCACTTGACGACGTGCGAAGGAGGGATGCTGACGACAGACGATCAGCGAATAGCGTATCTGGCGTCCAAACAGCGTGGATTTGGGATCGACAAAGCGGTGCACGAAAGAAAGCTTGCTGGTGTGTACGATGTGCCGTACCTTGGATATAACTTTCGCATGACGGAAGTCGAAGCTGCGATGGGAATCGTTCAACTCCGGAAAATCGACCAGCTGAACAATGTCAGGCGTGACAACGCCACATATCTCAGAGATCTTTTGGCGGACATTCCGAACGTCCACGTCCCCACAGAGCCGGCGGAAACAGTGCACTCGTACTTCTTCTTCCAGTTGCGGCTTGGCGATGAATTCCCAATGCAGCGCGATGAGCTCGTTGAGCGGTTGAGACAAAGGGGAATAGGCACGAGCATCTATTATGCTACACCGTTGCATCTCATGACCTTCTACCGGGATAAATCCGGCTCCAGGAAAGACGACTTGCCTGTCGCTGAGCATCTTGCTCAACGAACAGTTGCGCTGCCGATCGGACCGCACGTTCGTCGCTCTGACCTGGACCGAATCGCAGAGGTTCTTCATGCATGTGTGGACGGTAAGTGACAGAGGCGTGAAGAGCAACAAGCAGAGGAGAAAATGATAACTTCAGAGAAGATCCTTGTCACAGGGGGATGCGGTTTCATCGGACATCATCTGGTTCTCGCTTTGAGCAGGCTTGGGGGCGATGCCTTCATCTTCGACAACTTTGACCACAAAATCACGGACCCGGTCTATCAACGGTTTATCGAGCAGAGACTGCAGCTGATCTCTGCCACGGGATATCCGGTAGAACGAGGTGATACGAAAGATGCAGACCGGCTCTCGGCTGTCCTCCGGCATTACCAGCCATCCAAAATTGTTCATCTGGCTGCAATTCCTTCTGCTGTTCTGTGTAATGAGAACCCATCCGAGGGGTTTGACAACAATCTTACGGCCACGAAGATCATCCTGGAGTCAATCAGGACGCAGAAACTGCCAGTCAGCCAGATAATCTTCTTTTCCTCGAGCATGGTGTACGGGAATTTTGCATCGGATTCCGTGAGTGAGGAAAGCCCCACAAATCCGATTGGCATTTATGGTGCAGCCAAGCTATCGAGTGAGCTTCTCCTGAAAGCGTACAACCACGTGTTCGGTATCCCTTATACCATCGTTCGGCCATCGGCTCTCTATGGTCCACGGTGCATCAATCGACGGATAACGCAGATCTTCATTGAGAACGCCCTGCAGCATAGGCCTCTCTCTATAGAAGGGGACGGCTCAGATCGTTTGGACTTCACCAGCGTCGACGATGTAGTATCGGGTGTGATTCTCATGTTGACCCGCTCCGAAGCACTGAACCAAACCTTTAACTTGACATACGGTCAAGGGCGAAGCATCAGGGAACTTGCCCAAATAATTCAAGACCACTTTTCTGAGGTGGTTATTACAGAGAAGCCAGTGGATCGGCTTAAGCCGCGAAGAGGAACGCTCGATATTGAGAAAGCTAAGAATCTCCTGGGATATTCTCCCAGCGTCGCCTTGGAGGTTGGCTACCATGATTACATCGAGTGGTATTTGCAGAACGACTTTTGGAATGGAAAAGCAGATAGGTAAAGTGGGTCTCGTGCCCTCAACATGTTAGAGAGTCGGTGACGACGCGCAGAATTCAATATGACGAGATCGGTTTACTCCAAAAGTTGCTGGAGGAGTATCCATTTAGACCATACGCGTACTATCGGAGCCTGCCTTCAGAAGCTACTGTCAACTATTTGAAAGCTTCGCTCGCGCAGAGTGAACTGTGGGGATCATTTTCAGACTCCGGCCCCGTTGGACTTGCAGCCTTCAAAGAACTTGCCTGGGATTCTGAGCAGCTTGGATTTCGTGTCGCGAAGATCGATCATCTTCTTGCCGTGGGTCCGTATGGGCAGGCGATACAAACCAAGAAGGCCCTTTTGGATGCAATGCTCACCGATCCAAGAAACAGGGGTATCCGGTACATAGCCTGCAGAGTGAACGCCGATGATTTATCAGGCCTGCACCTCCTCGAGCAACAGAATTTCGTCACAGTTGATGGTATCCTGACCTTCTCTCTAGATCTCAGCAGGTGGTTTCCGACGAGCATGGATATCGACTATGAGGTACGACCGGCGAGGGAGTCAGAACTCGATGAAATTCGAAGCATCGGCGCTACCGCATTTGTTTACGATCGCTTCCATTCTGACCCGATCATTCCAAGAGCGATCGCCGACAAGCTCAAAGCGACGTGGGTTGAAAATGCGTGCCGGGGTGTTGTGGCTGATCTCGTGATCGTCGCATCAAAAGATCACAAGGTGTTGGGATTTGTGACATGCAAGATCAACCGAAGCGCAGGGAAATGCTTTGGTACCGGGATCGGCTCGCTTGATCTGGTAGCTGTCTCGGCTGAGGCAAGGGGGAAAGGTGTCGCTTACTGGATCTCCCAGGCATCATTGGAGTGGTTCAAGAAGAACGGGATGAGGTTTGTTGAAGTAGGCACTCAATTTCGAAATCACGCAGCATCAACAGTTTATCAGAAAGCCGGGTTTAAATTAGTTTCGTCAAGCATCACGTTGAGAAAATGGATTGGATGAAGCCTCGCGTTCTCGCTATTATACCTGCGCACAACGAAGCTACTAATCTCCCCATCGTCATCGAGGACCTTCGAGGGCAGTTTGCCCTCTCAGATATAGTCGTTGTGAATGACTGCTCGATTGACGAAACCGAACGCGCAGCCAGAAATCTCGGCGTACGAGTACTCTCACTCCCATTTAACCTTGGAATCGGCGGCGCGGTGCAAACCGGCCTCAAGTATGCTGAAGACGAAGGCTACGATATCGCAGTGCAATTCGACGGCGATGGACAGCACATCGCTCAGGAGATACCTATGCTTCTGGCTCCGCTTCTGGAAGGTCAATCGGATATCGCTGTGGGCTCACGGTACCTCGAGGATCGAGGCTACAAGACGCCGCTGTTCAGGAAAATGGGAATGGTTTTTTCCCTGTGGTTGACTTCGGTTGTCATACGGCAGAAGCTCTCGGACATCACTTCCGGATTTCGCGCATGGAACAGGAAGGCAATTATAGTCTTCGCACAGGACTATCCAATGAGTTTCGCTGGCGTTGAGTCGAGCATCAGTGCGTACTATTGTGGATTAAGACTCATCGAAATGCCCGCGCACTTCCGCACACGCATCAGCGGAAAATCGAGCATCAATTTCTGGCGCTCCTTCTATTACCCATTCAAGACCGTTGTGGCGGCTCTTGGCGTTGTTATGCGACGCAGCGACCACGTGCGGTCCGTTGCTAAGAGGCAGGGTGAATAGCATGATTAAATGGCAGACTCAATTCATCGCGATTTTCACGGCGTTGCTCTTCCTGGCGTCGGTGCTCTATCTTATTCGAAAGAAAGCCCTCAAAGAGGAGTATTCATTGCTCTGGCTTGGAACCTCTGCTGTCATCGTTCTGGCTTCTCTGTTCGCTGGAGACATTCTTTCAATCATCAAGTTCGTCAATCCGGACAGCTACGGAGACATTCTCTTTTTCTTGATCATTATTGCTCAGTTTGGATTCATCTTGCTATTCTCGGTCAAGCTCTCTTCCGTAAAAGACCAAAATAGGAACCTTGCTCAGAGTGTTGCTCTTCTGCGCGGGCAGTTGGAGCGCTTGAGAACTTCCGGAAAGTCCAATAAGCGACACGAGCAACATCTGCGTCTTCGCCAATCAAAGGCTCGGCTGAAGGCCAAGCGGAGAACGATCAGCCGTTAGCAGGAAAGGCATCGCCAGAGTCACTGTGAACATATGATGATCGTTCGCGAATTTCAGCCCACCGACAGTGCTCAATGGAACGATTTCGTAAGATCTCAACCCACTGCGGTGGTTCCGCAGCTGTATGAGTGGACCCTCGCCATCGGAAGAGTCTACAATCTTGAAACGCTACATCTTGCCGCCTTTGTCGACAATCATATCGTCGCGATATTACCGCTTGCTCTCATAAGAGCTCCCCTCAGAGATCCATTCGCGGTTTCGTTGCCGTACTCAGGGTATGCCGGGATGCTCGTCGATCCGAAGATCGATTCAAATCAGGTGTTTGCTGCTTTCCTCGACAGCTCGGCTGAGCACGGCATCTTAAGCCTCGAAGTTAGACAATTGGGCGATTCACAGACTGTACAGTCTTCCAGCGTGACCCTCAAACTGCACATGCCGGATTCAAGTGAAGTTCTATGGAACCAGTTGGACGCTAAGGTGAGGAACCTCGTTCGCAAGGCTGAACGATCGGGCCTGCAAGCACGCTGGGGTCCGGACCAGATGGAAGACTTCTATCGAGTCCACGCACGGAATATGGCTCATCTGGGGACACCCATGCATTCGAAGAGACTCTTCATCGAGATCTCCAAGGAGTTGCCGGATGTCATCGATGTGCTGACGGTCCGGAAAGACGCAGAGGTGATCGCCGCAATGCTTGTGACGAAGTTAGGCAACAAGCTAGCAGGCCCGTGGGCGTCGTCCCTGTCCCAGTATACGTCGCTGTCTCCGAATATGCTTCTGTACTGGGAGGTATTGAAATACGGTTGTCAAAACGGATTTTCCGAATTCGATTTTGGCAGAAGCCAGGTTAACTCCGGTACGTACAATTTCAAGAAGCAATGGGGGGCAACGCCGGTGCCGATTGAGAATTTGAGGGTCAGAGTCGACAGAAGCAGGCAACCTAGTTCGGTGGACTTCTATCAAAGCAAATCGGCAAGAGCCCTGAGCAGACTCTGGAGGCTTCTTCCCTTTCCTATATCTCTGTGGGCGGGGCCAAGACTGCGAAAATACATGCCCTGACGTGCAGCGCGAGGCTGTGCTGACCATCTGGTAATAAGGCCTCGTTCTGAATCCCTCTTCGGGTTTTTCAGTCTCGCTCTGGCGTGAGCCGGTTGGAACGACGACCTGAATCCTGCAACTCGCACTCCGAAAGGTGGACTTGTACTGTGGGAAAATACGGGAAATGGCTGAAGCTGATCGGTGTCGGACTATGGGTCTACATTGTTCTTCAGCTCGATCTTGCTGGGATAGGTGAGGTCTTGCAGGTGATGAACTTGAAGTGGTTTTTGCTGGCATTCATCTTCCTGGCGGGCATGTTTCTCTTCAAGGCGCTCCGATGGCGCACCGTGCTTCTTCTTCAAGGAGTGCACTACGGACTCATCAAGACTGTGGGGATCTCGTTCGTGAGCTCATTCTTTGGTTTGATGATCCCCGGGAAGATGGGGGACATTATCAAGGTGTCGTATGTCAAGAGGTCGGGATTGTCGGTCGTCAGGGGCCTGGTCAGCGTCCTGCTTGATCGGGTGTATGACTTGCTTGTCCTTCTCCTTTTCAGCGTTTTCGGCCTCGTGTACTTTTCGGGAATGTTTGCAGCAGCGGTGAGGGACATCGGGATCATGCTTCTAGTCCTGGCGCTTGCTGCGGTGTTCCTCGTCGCGCAGCGTGAAAGAATTCTCTCTGTGGTGAACAAGTTGCTCAAGTTCGCACTGAATGCCTCTTCCTACGAGACGATATCTCAAGAGTGGAGTTCATTCAAAGAGGAGTTCACAGCAATTTCAAAGAAGACTGTGATTCCCATGTCGGCATTCTCCGTGTTGACTTACTTGTGCATGTTTTGTCAGTTCTTTGCGCTTGCGTGTGGTCTCGGTCTTGTGGCGCCGTTCCTGTACCTCGGTTTGAGCCTCTCACTTGCCACGCTCGTTTCCCTCTTGCCGATATCGATCGGCGGGCTGGGGACCCGTGAGGCGGTATTCATTCTGATGCTGGGAAAAATTGCTATTTCCCCCGAGTCGGCGGTCCTGCTGTCTTTCATCGATCTAGTCGTTTTCGCTGTCCTCTTGCCGGGTATATTCACTTTGCCGTTTTGGCTCACAAAATGGCATGAAGATGGCCCGCTTGCTTCATAACGTACTCGACACAGTGGGCTTGCCCATCAGAGCTCTTTTTGTGAGAGAGAGAAGCACGTGGCTCTTCACAAGTCTCCGAGACGAAAGAATGTTTCAAGTTCTCAGATTCGCCGCCGGACGAGTACTTGATTTAGGATGCGGCCCTGGAAACATTTTTATCAGACGGTTCTACAGCGGGAATGGAGTCGGTGCAGACGTTTTTCCTTATGAAGGGATTGATGTTCTCGTCGAGTCGACAAATCTGCCTTTCAGAGATGGCTCCTTTGACACAGCTACCCGGATCGCGGTCGGTGGCCACATACCAAAGGCAATCCGACAGAGGACTTTTCAGGAGATCGAGCGCGTGCTGAGGCAGGGGGGTGTTCGTGATGACCGAAGGAGAGAAAGTCAGGCAGATTATTCATCACCGCACGCAATTCTTCCCAGACCACTTTCGCCAGGAGAGAAGTGCAGATACAGTGAGGGGGATGGAGGAGGGTGAAGAGTTCGCGATGGCTCATACAGACATCAAAGCACTGTTGACGGACCTCTTTCGAAACATCAGGCGGTTTCGTTTTCAGCTTGGTCTTGACAACGCGTATGTGGCTGAAAAAAAATGAGGCAAACTTGATGGCTACACACGCTCTTTCGTTTGATGTCGAAGATTGGTTTCAAGGGTTCGTCCATAGGGGAATTAGGGGCTGGGAGCAGCATGGCTCAAGAGAAAAACAAAATATCGACCGCGTTCTATCGCTTCTGGACCAATTCAAGACCAAAGCTACATTTTTTGTGCTTGGCAAGCTCGCCAAAGAACAACCTGAGATCGTCCTGTCGATTTCTCGAGCGGGTCACGAAATCGCATCGCACACGTACTCACACAAACCCGTGCCAGAACATACGCCTTCGAGTTTTCGAGAGGACCTCAAACGATCGATTGCCATCCTGGAAGATATCACTGGCAACAGCGTTGTTGGCTACCGCGCAGCCAGCTGGTCTGTTCGGTCCGATTGCCTGTGGGCGTTGGAAATCCTCGCTGAAGAGCGTGTTCTGTACGACTCGAGTGTCTTTCCTACGAGCCTTCACTCTTACGGAATCTCGAGCTCTCCTACATATCCGCATCGATTGCACTTCACTTCAGGTCAATCCATCCTTGAGTTCCCCGCTCAGGTGTTCTCCCTTGCGGGATTGAGAGTGCCATCGGCGGGCGGGTTCTACTTCAGAGCTCTGCCGTTTCAGCTTTCTCTACGAGCGTTAAAACAATCAGAACGGAGTGCTCATAGCGGTATGGTCTATCTTCATCCCTACGACCTTGATGCTCAAGTCCCCAGGATCAAGGTGCCCTTGGCGTTTCGGGTAATCCGTTACTACAACCTGGCGAAGACTGAGACGCGCTTTCGACGACTCCTCTCCTCTTTCAGGTTCTCTCCAATCAAAGATCTTCTGAGATCGATAACAGCAAGTTGAACGTGACACAGATCGGCTGATTGCCCACACCTGCAATGGATGTGCTTTTCTACTTTGTATTCGCTCTTGGATATCTCTCCTTCGCAGGTTACGGTGTCACTGGGTTTCTCTCCCGCCATGGATCTCAGAGCCATTTTTTCGTCTTCCTCAACGGCTACTGCCTCTCGATCGTTGTGTTCTCCGAAAGCTGCGCCCATTTGTTCTCGCCAACTCATGCTTTTTGGGCGAGTTTCACGGTTTCTTTGGTTGTCAACTGTTTGTACATCTATTATACGAGGCGGGCAAGGAAGCAATCATCGTGGTCCTGGAAGACCGCAAGTGATCATGGGGCTCGTGTCTTCAGAGCGTATCTGGCTGTCTATCTGCTCGCCATCGTAGCGGTTGCTTTCTTCCTATCAAGCTTCGCGATCTCGGGGTGGCACGGCTTCTGGGGGACAGCTAATGAAGACATCTTTGACGGACTCAATGGCAGGGATGCGTTTGTTGCAGGCGGGGGGACGCAGATGCTTCGCTTCCTCGATCCTTTCACGAGCTATCAATATACCAGTCTGTCATTCTGGTCCTTCCTCTTCCGCTCGTTTGACGGGATGAACGTATTCTACCTGCAAGGAATCTTGATGATTCTTCTGCAGATAACAGGGATATATTTTCTTTGCCGCGAAGGGTTTCGCTTCAGTCATAAGCTCTCACTCTTTTGCACTTTGCTCGGGGTGGGCAGTGCGTTTTACATCTCTACATTCTACACAGGGCATGAGGGATCGGTCATATTCGGCGGCATGATCCCGTACGTCCTCGGCTTGAGCTTGAAGTCGTTGCGAGAGAGGAGGCTCGCGGCGGGAGACCTCGTGTTCCTCCTGCTTTGGCTTTACGTGATTGTCCATACGTACGTCTTTCCACTTGGCTTCACCCTCATACCCTTCACCCTTTATTGTCTGTATCTCCTGGTCTTCACAACGCCTAAATTCAAGATGGCACTGAAGAGTGCATTTCAACACTCGATTCACGTGAGCTTCCTCCAAAAACCTCTGCAGTTCAAGTGGATCGCCCTCGGAGCGGTCGCTCTTGTACTGATCGTAGGCGGATACTTCCTCCTGAAGGAAGCCTGGAGCGTCTTGGAGCCGATCCGAATCCGGGCGGCAACCAGATACAGAGCGTGGGCGATCTCTCAGTGCAAAGAAATGGCTCTGATCTATTGGGGGATCTTGCCCGCGAATATCCCGTACGGTTCGGTAGGGAACATAGCGGCAAACGCAGCTTCGGCATTCGTGAGTCTCGGATTCTTCGCAGCCTTCGTCTACACAGTTCTCGTTGTGTACGGCGCGATCAAACTGTGGACAGACAAACATGGGCGGGCTGCGTTTCTTTCTGTCTTTGCGGTTTGCTGGCTGTTTTTTTTCCTTGTAATGAAATACATGGTTCTTGACTCATACTATCTGTACAAATTCTTCTATACGAACTACTTTCTTGGAGCAATCATACTCGGCTTTTCGTTCGATCAACTTCTAAGACACGCGCGTTCGCTAGCCTGGCCAGTTTGGGAAAGGACGAAGCGGGCGTTTGTACTCACCGTTGTCTTCCTCCTTGTCGGCACAAATGTCACCTATGTCGTCCTGTATAATATTGATCTCCTTTCGAGACCGTACAACAGCGATTCTGCCGACTTCACAGACGTCGACGGGCTGATGCCGTACGTCAGCGCTGGCATCTTCTTCCATCTGCCTCGATATGACTATCAAGATCTTGTTCAGTATATCTTGACGAAGCGTGGAGTTCCCCGTCCGGAGCTCGTTCTCTCGAACTACACGTATGAGCTTTACGTCAAAGGAATTCGAGATGTCCTCCCTCTCGATCGCAGGGGGGAGGTCATCTGGGAGAACGGTGTGTACAGACTCGTCAGAGCGCCAGAAAAAGATCGACTCATCACGTACTCGTACTATCAAGCCGAGCAGCATCCGGCTGTCTGCAACGGACATCCGTTTCGCTGGGTCAATGACGCCATCTCGCTCGACGTGATCAACCCGAGTGGAACGAATCAGTCCCTGTTGGCGTGTGTTGAACCGGGCCCCGGGCTGGATTATAGGCCGTTCCAGCTTTACGTTTACGTCAACAACACACTTTTCGACAGCATCTACGTAAACGGTATGCAGGCAGCCGTTCTGGCTCTCCCCAAGCTGGACCAGTACATCAATACCATAAAGGTCTTGAATAAGGACCACGGGAAGAACTTGCTCCCGTGGGATGAGCGCTATCTCAATTATCGAGTCTCCCTTCTCGGTTTGACCGACCAGAGATTCCCGATCGAGGCGCTGAGGATCCTCAACACAAGGAATGACATAGTGCCGCACGAGACGTGGTCGAGACTGACGACAGCCTCTGAGACCTTTCGCGACACGACTGACCTCCTCTGCATTTGGAATGGCTGGGGATCGATGGAACAGTGGGGGGGTGCGCGTTTCCGCTGGGTGAACAACGATGCCGAGCTTCTCCTCTTCAACCCTTCGGAGAAATCAAGATTCCTCAATGTTGAGCTCGAGCGCGGGCCGAGTCTGCCTCCGGGGGGAGATACCCTCGTTACATATGTGAACGGAACGCCGTGTGACAGTCTCGCCATCACGGCGTTCCGCCGCGTGAAAATAAATCTGCCGGATGTGCTTCAAAACGAAAACCTGATTAGATTCCATGTGAGTCAGGGAGCCGGACAACGAGCTTCTGCGGATGATCCGAGAATCCTCAATTTTCGAGTTTTCCGCATCTCTCTGAGTGAGAATTAAGGGGGACAGGATGCGTCGACGATCGACAAAGCAGAAGCAGGCATCCCGCTCATCGACGGGAGCGGAGAACGCGCCTCCCTCGCGCCGGAAGAAGTCCGGTTCGGACTGGGTGTTAATAAGCGTCGTCACTGCTGTCCGCAATGGCAGCGACAAGATTGAGAAGACGATCGCCAGCGTCACTGGCCAAGACTACAAGGCTGTCGAGTACATCGTCATCGATGGCGGCTCGACTGATGGCACGCTCGAGAAATTGAAGAAACACGGGAAGCAAATCGACTTCTGGTCGAGCGAGCCGGATCGAGGGATCAGTGACGCATTCAACAAAGGAATCGCACGGGCCAAAGGAGATCTGGTCGGGATCCTCAACGCGGGTGACTGGTATGAGCGGAATGCGCTGTCGACAGTTGCCGAGGCCTACCGATCGCACCCGGACGTCGATGTGTTTTGCGGATCGATCCGGTTCTGGGATCACAACTCTCCGGTGTTGCACTGCTATTCAAACTCGGAGCTCCTGGAAAGAGAGACTTCCGTCTATCATCCGACCGTATTTGTCAAGAGAACCTCGTACGAGAAGTACGGGGTCTATGACGAGAGCTATCGGTATGCGATGGACTATGAGCTACTGCTGCGATTCAAGCGCAAGGGGGCCAGGTTTCTGAGCATCGACAAGACCATAGCCAACATGCCGCTCGATGGGATATCGAGCAAGCACTGGTACAGGGCCTTGAAGGAAGTGAGAAAGGCGAGATCGGCGTACTTTCCATTCTATAATGTTGTCTATTATCATCTGCTTGCTGTCTTGAAGAACCTGATCGCCCGCGCGCTCAAGAGAGGAGGCCTCCGAAGCGTCTATCAGGCCTACTGGCGAGCGAGGAACCGCCGCATCGCCCACAGGCTGAATCGAGATGGTTGAGATGAGCTTCAAGGATCTGGCAAAACGCACGCCTCCGTTGGTGTACTTTCTAGCGGTCTCGCTCCCTCACCATCCCTTCTCGGCTCTTTATGAGAAGGAGATTCTTATTCCGGCCGGGTTCTATTCCGTGGAACGCGCGGTTGATGTTGTCACGATCGTTGTTCTCGCCGGTGTGCTGTTGCTGGGAGTCAGAGTCGCCCGGGTTCATCGCATCCGGGCCCTCAGCCATTTTGTTCTCTGGCTCGTGCTGCTCGTTTTGATGTATCTCGCTGACCGATATCTCATCGTCAACAATGCAGAACGTATTCATTTTCCACAATACGCCATTCTCGCGTTGCTTCTGGGATTCTCGCTTCGAAGCGAGGTTCTCATTTTCTTTGTTACGTCGTTCGCTGGTTTTGTGGATGAGTTTCTGCAGTTCGTCATGGATCCGGTCGTGACGAATTATCTTGATTTCAATGACATCGTCCTCAATATTCTGGGAGCTGCCCTGGGTGTTGCGTTCCTGCTCGCATTCAGAAGGCCTGCGACGATCGAACAAGCAACCTATGAGAAACGCTTCAGAACGGTTTTTCTTGTGTCGATGTCCGGCACCGCCCTCGTTGTCGTTGCCGCTCTCGTTCTCGGAAGGATCGTGATGGTCATGGAGCATGTGGAGCAACGGAGCGTTTTCGATATTGTACACGGGAAGCTTTCTTTCATCATGTCGTTTGAAAGGCACGACCAGTTCTGGCAGAAGTCGTACTTTGGGAAAGTGTTTCATATCCTCACCTCGCTGGAAGGGCTCGTGACAGCCTTGTTCCTGTCTGCATTCGCCTGGTGGTCGACTGGACGACTGAAGGCGTTAGCCGGGAGGACGGGTGAGAGCGGATAGACTCTGGTTCTTGGGAGTCGTTGACATATGATTTCAGAATCGAACATACTTGTTTTGATCCCCGCGTTCGACGAGGAGGGCCGTGTAGGGGGGGTCATCACCGAGGTTCGGCAATATCTCCCACAGGCCAGAATCCTCGTGGTCGATGACGGCTCAAGGGACCGGACGGCCGCTGTGAGCAAGGAAGCGGGCGCTTGTCTTGTTACTCATCCGTTCAATATGGGTGTCGGCACCGCATTGCAGACGGGGTATAAGTATGCGCTGCAGAACGGATATCAGTATGTTATTCAGCTCGACGCCGATGGGCAGCACCCCCCTTCCTCTCTTCCGGCGTTCATTTCGAAATTGAGGGAGACCGAGGCCGATCTCATCATCGGTTCGCGGTTCCTCACCGCCCGAAAAGGCAACAGCTCCTATCCACGTAAGATGGGTAATCAGCTGTTTGCGAAGCTCCTCTCGTTTCTGATCCGGGAGAGGCTCACCGATCCCACGTCCGGCTATCGGGCGCTGAAATCGACGGTACTGCAGTTCTGTGTCCAGGACCTCTATGGATTCGATTATCCCGATGCGGACTTCCTTCTGACGCTGCACCGGTCCGGATATCGGATCGAAGAGATACCGATTGATGTCCGACCGAGAATTGGGGGACAATCGCAGCATAGAGGGCTGAGGCCTGTCTATTATATCATCAAGATGTTCCTTTCTATCTTCATTATCCTCCTGAGAAAGAAAACAGTCCACAAGAAAGGGTGAGGTCTCCCTATGCCGCCAAGGCTCAAGATCTTCGTCATTTTGATCGGGTTGGTGATCTTCATTGGCATTATCGAGCTCGTCCGCCGGAGGAAGCTACGGGAAGAATACTCCTTCATCTGGCTGATGACGGGCTTCGCCTTTGTCCTGCTCGCGATCGAGAGCGACATTCTTGTCTACATTACGCAGCTTCTGGAGATCGCGCTGCCGGTCAACGCTTTGTTCTTCCTGGCACTGATCTTCATTATGCTCCTCTGCCTCTACTTCTCCCTCAGAATCTCAGCGCTCACAACGCAGGTGAAGAACCTGGCGCAGAAGATCGCACTCTTGGAGACCTCCCGACCCAGTGAGTAAAGCCGGAAGAAAGAAAGAAAAGAGCAGCGTGAGGCGGACTGGCCCTTCCGTGGTCGACTTGCTGCTCTCAAGACGAGCGTACCCCTACGTTTCCGTTGCGGCGATTCTCCTTGCCGGCTTCGTTGCTTATTCCGACAGCTTTGATTGCTCGTTCCATTTTGATGACGAGACATCGATCATCTACAACCAGTCCATCAGAAATCCCTGGGACTGGAAGGCGATCTGGTCCTCGACGCCTACCCGCTTTCTGACGTACTGGACGTTTGCACTCAATCGCAGTATTGGCGGCCTCGACGTATTTGGCTATCACCTCGTCAACGTCGCTCTCCACCTTGGAACATCGTTGCTTGTCTGGTGGCTCTCGCTTCTCACTTTTCGGTCGCCGTCGATCAAGAACAGCCCCATCGCCCGACATTCGAGGGTCATCGCACTTTTCGCCGGCCTGCTCTTCGTCGTCCATCCGGTACAGACTCAGGCAGTGACCTACATTGCGCAGCGGGCTGCGTCCCTGGCAACGCTCTTCTTCACGGGTACGCTGGCACTCTACTGCAAGGCCCGGTTGGTCGATCAGGATCAGGACGGCAGGATTCGCGCTCTCTGGTTCTATGCAGGCGCCGGCTGCACGGCGATCGTGGGCTTCCTGACAAAGGAGATCATTGTCACGTTGCCGTTTGCTGCTCTTCTCTATGAGTTCAGCTTCTTCAGGTCTGCAGGCAAGATTCGCTGGAAGTTCCTCGGAGGTATCTTCCTTCTTTTTGCGGTCGTCCTGGGGGCTCTGGTCGCCAAGGGCGTTATTCCGCTTGCTGATACGGAGGGTATCTCCCGAATCGCGTACTTGATGACGGAGTTCAAGGTCCTCCTGATCTACGCCAAGCTTCTTGTCGTGCCGCTCGGACAGAACCTCGATCACGACGTAGCGATTTCTTCGAGCTTCTTTGATTCATCGACGGCCATTGGGTTCTTGGCGGCGGTTGCCCTGCTCCTGGCCGGCGTGAGACTCTTCAAGAACCATCGGCTCCTTTCCTTTGGCGTTTTCTGGTTTCTGCTGACCTTGATTCCTGAGTCTTCAGTCTTTCCGATTCGGGATGTCATCTACGAGCACCGCCTGTACCTGCCCATGGTTGGCTGCTCAATTCTTCTTGCTGCCCTGCCGTTTTCCCTCAACCGGTGGATCTCGACGCGCTTCGCGCTGTCGGTGCTTTTTCTGGTCGTGGTTGGATTCGGGTATCTCACGTTCGAGCGAAACAAGGTCTGGAAAGATGATTGGAGACTCTGGAATGACGTGATACAGAAGTCTCCAAACAAAGCCCGGGGATACAACAACAGAGGCGTTGCCTTTCTCCAGGCTGGTGCGGTCGACCGCGCGCTTGCCGATTTCGACATAGCCCTCAGACTCGATGCAGAGCACGGGCCTGCATACAACAATCGAGGCAATGCCTTTCTTCTTCTTGGGCAGTATGATAAGGCTATCGCCGACTACGACAAAGCACTGCAGGTAGGCCTGACGAATACAGCTGATCTCACTCGGCTGTACTACAATCGCAGCATTGCATATCAGGGCAAGGGGGATAACGCCCTCGCTCTGAAAGACCTGAACCGTGCACTCGAATATGATCCGTACTACGCGGAACCCTTCTACAATCGAGCGATCGTCCGAACATCTCAGGGTGACTACAGAGGTGCGCTCGAAGATTACAACCATTTGCTTGCCCTCAAACCATCGAACGTCGAGGCCCTCAACAATCGCGGTGTGATCTTCAAGACGCTCGGTGAATATCCGAACGCCATCGAAGACTTCGATCGAGCGATCCAGCTGCAGCCAACGTTCGCTGCTGCATTCTTCAACAGGGGCTCCGTCTTGATCCAGCAACGGGAGTCCGACAGAGCTATCGCTGATTTCGCTGAAGCGATCAGGCTGCATCCCGACGAAGCGTCCGGGTACAATGGACGCGGGTTGGCCTACTGTAACAAGAAAGAGTACGACAAGGCTCTCTCAGATTATGCTCGTGCCATTCAACTAAACCCGCGGTCCGCCGAGTCGTTTCGCGGACGAGCTCTCGTTTATTATGCTCTGAAAGATCTTCGCAAGGCACGTGAGGACCTCTCGACGGCGGAGAGCCTGGGCCTTCGAGATCCATTTCTTAAGGGGTTCATTCGAGCGAAGAAGCTGCATTGAATTGCACAAACCGCCTTCTGAAAGTGATGGCTTGGAGTCCGCGGGATCGGTGGAGAGTCGACGGGCCACGTTTGTCATCTCCGGACACCCTTCGACACGCCCGACGGAAAACATCCGGCGGCTCAGGGTGAATCGGACTCTTTGGGACAAACAAGAATGTTTGTCCCACTTCATGGGGTGAGTGACCCTCAGCACACGGGCCTCAAAACCTCATTCCCACATCTTGACAAAGGGCTCCCCTTTTTCTATTTTCCCACCCAAAGTTTTCAAAGGTTCAAGAAGTTGTCGAAATGGCCACGTTTGAGGGTCAAACTCGCGCACACAGGTCAAAGCAGGGAGTTCAATCTAGCCAAGCTGACGTTCCAGCAAATCGGAGGGAGCGCGTGAGACCGGGCAAGCACTTCATATATAATGAGAAGGCAGGCAATTGGTTGAAATAACACTTGACATCAACTCATAATGTTCCTATATTTGCTGCACAATTTATGACACATGATTGCACCGCGAAGTGGTAGATGAGTACAGAAGATTGCGGACGCAGATCTGTGCAGAGAGTTGCGTCTATCCTTTTGAGCATCGATCGTTTCCCCAAAGCATGAGTAAGTTGACCACAATCATCCACGCGAATGCAACCACCTACATAAGGAGTAATTGTATGGAGGGAATCAACTCAAGTTGACACCGTTCGCGTACCACCCCCAGAGTCACGCCGAGCGGTCCCGAGCGAAGTCGAGGGACGAGAGGGGTACGGGGTGGGGTTACGAGACTTTTGCGATGCTCATTGTCGCAGAAGTCTGCGTGGAAGAGGGGAAGAGGATTCAAGGATTCGAACTTCATATCAATTTTTCTATCCGGAGGAACAATGACTAGTAAGAGAATTCTCAAGCTGAGCACCTTGCTGCTTATGTTGTTCTTGGTTCTGAGCGGCACGGCGCTGGCGCAAGTCTACGTGAGCGCGACGAATGGTGACGATGCGTTTGGTAATGGGTCTGCGGGTGCACCTTACCGAACGATTCAGAAAGCCATCACCGCTGCGGCTACGGGATCAACGATCTCTGTTGAAGCTGGAGTGTACAACTCTACACTCCTGCCAGGCGAAGGCGCCCCGATAGCGCTTGCGGCAAACAAGACCCTCACCTTTGTGGGAACGGCTGTTGGCGGGAATACCACTGTCACGCTTACCGATGGATTCACCCTGAATCATGCGAGCGCTGTTGTCGATTGGGGTACTTCGGGCTCCGCGAAATTCAACTTCGGGGCGAGTGCAACCGCTCTGGTGCTGACTGCCGGATCGATGACGAGTGCAAACCCGGCGAACGTCGTAATCGGGAGCGGTGCCACAATCACGATTACAGCAGGCACGTTGAACTTTGTGCCTACAACCGGGACGAACTTGGACGTCACCTTCAATGGCACGACATCCATCTCGTCCACCCAGTCGTTCTTGCCCTCATCTATTGGTTCAGGCACATTGACCATCAACAAAGCCTCGGGCAGTATTACGATTGACAATGCCTCACTCAGTCTCACGAATATCATCCAGGCGAACGCCGCCAATGCCACGATTTCAGGCAACGTTACGCTTGCTGCCGGCGGAGACATCACAAACTCCGGCACGGGCTCGTTGACGATTGGTTCGAGCGCGGCAAATACGCTGTCCATGACTAGTACCGAGACTGCCACACCTGCGCAGATCATCGCAAACTCAGGTGGGAGCGTGGTTGTCAATTCGGCCTTTGCCTACAATGTCAGCAATACCAAACCTGACACAGGAAATGGTACCGTCTTGTCGGTTGGGAACATCGTTGTCCTTTCCGGGGCAAGCAGTTTCACGGCAAACGGCAATGTCACGTTCAACAACACGAACGCGCCGAGCACCAACGATGCTAAGAACGCAGTCCCTCACAATGTGACCATCCTGAACGGAGGGACAGGAGCGCTTTCGATCGTTGGCAGCATGGCTACCCCTCTTTCCACTGCCGCGTTTACGACCTCAGGCGGATACACGAACAACGCCTATGTGTCGGTCATCCTCTCCAACACAAGCACCGGCTCGTTTGGTGCGAGGACGGCTGCCACAAGAGGAGCTACGGGAACAGTGGGGGTCAACAACTCGGGTGGCGGCACCATGACGCTTGGTCAGTCCGGTGACACGTTTTCCACAGGATACGATGTCTTTAGCGATGGTGCCTCGGCAGTTCTCACGATCAATGCGGGCGGGACATTCGGTGGAACGTTCACCAATCAAAACGCAGGCTCGCTGGTGGTATTTGGAGCAAGCGCTTCAATTTCCGGGACCGTGACGAACGCCGGAAAGATGAAGCTGAACTCCAATACTCTCACGCTGAGCAAGACGGGCGCCGCTGCATTGGCAAATACTGGTGATATCTACTCGGTCACATCGGCTACGACTGGATCGGGCTTGGTGAAGTTCACAGGAGCTGCACCGACGATGACCGGCACTGGAAACCTTCCAAACGTTGAGTTCGCGAACCAGACTTCTTTCACAACGGCAGGCAACACCATCTACGGAACCGTGACGAAATCAGGTGCAGGGACTCTTGATATTGCTGCATCCGACATCAAGGGAAGTCTCAACATGACGGGTTCCGGCCTCGTGACGATCGCGGGTGCTGTGACCGTTCGCGGCGATGTGAACATGACTGCAGGCAGCATTACGTTGGCTGCGAACCTGACGGTTGTAGGGACCTTCAACATGCCGCAGGGAACGTTCACGTTTGGAGCGAGTACGTTGAACCTGGCAGGTAACTTCAACCGGACAGGCGGCACAATCGATGCTACTGCCGCTGGTACAGGAACCTTGAATTTTGCCGGCGGCACAAGCCAGACGATTACTCCCGGCACACAGATGAACGTCTACCAGGTTACCGTCAACAATACAGGGTCTTACCTGGCCGGTGTTATTGAGGATGATATCGTCAATGTGACGGCATCCTTGATTGTCCTCAAAGACTTCAACCTTGTGACGGGTCGGGTTGTCCTGGGGACGAGCAATATCAGAATGCAGCAGGCTGGCGCGAGCGCTAGCGCTCGATTTACTAACGGCGGCCGCGGCTACACAGCAACTGGGGTTGGCGGCATAATTTTTGAGGGGAGCGGTGCGAACGTAACTGGCGGCACGGCTGGAGATGGCGCTGTCATCACAGGTTCGCAGGCCTACTCGAACATCTACGTTAGGTTCAGCAACGCTGCTAATAACGTTTATGTATTGGGCACTGTGAAAATATCGGGTGTCGTGACGTTCGACGCAGGCGGTATGACGTGGAACCAGCCAGCTGATGGCGCGGACAACTTCACAGCAAGTACCTTGACGCTTGATGATGGCTTGGTGGTACCGACCGTGGCCATCAATACTCAGAACACGCATGGCTCGCCGTTCCTGGTTGATGGAGGGGATGGTGGAGCAGTAGCTCTGGCCATCACTTCCGTCTACAACTTGAGCTATACCGGTCAATCAGCCGTTACGATGACCACCACCGATTTCGCGTCGGGAAGCGTCAAAGATCTCTCGATTATCGCTGGTACTAGTGCAAAAACAATCACTTTTATCCCAGGCAATGGCACGATCAAAGGTGCCTTGCGCGTTGATAACGGCGAAACGCTGCAGTTAACCAACGGTGGTAGCCAAACACTGACCGCAAATGGCAACACCGCTGCACACGTGGTCAATGGAACGGTTACCGGCGGAACTTTCGAGATCACAGGTAACGCGGCGAGCTTAACGGGCGGTACCGGCACAGGAAATGCTTCTTTGGTGGCAACTCTGTTGGTCGATCCCTCGACAACCGGTTCGTTTACCTCTACGGGTATGAAGCAACTGACGAGCCTGACCATCAATAAGTCGGGGCTGATTTCCAACATCACGTTCAATTCTGCCGCGGCAACGATCAACACATTTGTCAATACCGCCGGCTCCACGACGCTGAACATGAATTCAACGGCGTCGACTGTCTCGGGGAATTTCACAGTGACCGATGGAGCCGTTACGTTGACCATGAATGGCGCCGATGCCTTAACGAGTACGATTGCCGGTAATTTGGCAGTCAACGGCGGCAACCTCACGTTGGGTTCGCATGTCTATGTGACCGGCACTGCAGCCCAAGCGGGGAATGGTTCGCTGGCTCTGGGTGACTTCAACCTCACTCTGGCAGACAACTACACCCATGGCGGGACAGGTACAATTACCGCCGGTGCCGGTGCGGTTGTCGCGAAGGTCGGGGCAACAAAGACGTATACGTTTACGACTACCGTGGACATTCCTAACTTCACGCTGAATTCGACAGGTTCTGGGATTCAGTTTGCGAGCAACGGGTTGACGGTTACGGGTATGTTCACCCACACGGTGGGCGACTTGGATGTCAATTCGCTTCCGTTGACGCTCTCAGGTACTTCGTACACGTTTACGGCGGGCACGTACACCAACTCAGGTGTCGCTGCTACTGGCTTGGTGGCGTTCACTGGGGCTGCCATGACGATTGACGGTACGGGTAGTCCCACTATTCCTTACGTTACAGTGAACACCACGGGGACGGTTACGTTCAACCCGGACAATACAGGTTCGCCTGCGGTTGCTCGATCGCTTACAGCAGGCTCTGGATTCACGCACACGAAGGGTGCGATCGCCCTTGGCATCAACGACATCATCATAACGGGCGGCAACTACAGCTTCACTGCAGGAACGATCACGGCAACGACCTCGTCCAGCGTGACTGCAACGAACACCAATATTGGCGAGCTAGTCTTCAATAGTGGCGGCCTGATTCCCGCCACAGGCTCAACGCTATCGATTCCGAACGTTCGTTTCCAGGCAGCTACGACGGTAGGCAATAATCCAGTACCGTTTACCGTAACGAACAGAGTGACATTCGGAAACGGGAACGTGACTCTTACTTCGGCCGGCAGGATGACGCTGGCGAATGGTGCCGGTATTGTCCGCGTGTCAAATACTGGCACGCTATCCCATGCGCCGACCTTATCTGGCGTGGTGGATGTTTGGTACTACAACGCCGCCTTGGCCGCCAATCTTGTCACTGGCGTGGAGTTGCCGACAAGTACAACGGCGCTTCGTAATCTGACCGTGAACGTTGGCGGATTCAACGTTGTGCTGAACGCGAACGTCACGGTTAATGGGACGCTTTCGCTCGCAGCGGGCATCTTGGACATCACGACCAATACAAAGGCAGTCAATCTGGCTGTCGGGTCGACCGTCTCTGTTGTGGGCGGCGGCTCAATCAACGGTGCGGTTACGCCTGTGGGAGCCTACAGTCTGACCTACACAGGCAACGCAAACAACGTGTCAACCTCCAACGAATGGCCATCAGCGGCTACCGTCAGCACGTTGACGGTTTCGGTTGGTGCGACAGGTTCGAACCGTACGCTCAACCTGCACGCCAACAGGACGGTCACGAACTTCACGCTGAACTGTGCAACCGCTACATCGGGCATTGACCTTTCCAATGGTGGCACCGCGTACACGCTGACGGTGACCGGTCTGACCACCCTTACAAAAGGAACGGTCAACACAACCACCGTGGGTGGCACGCTGGCCGCGAAGGGTGACGTGAATGCGGCGGGTGGTGCGTTTGGAGCCACCGTCCAGATGTCCTTCACAGGCTCCGCGAATCAGTCGATCACGGTGCCATCGGGTGGTGCCACGCTGGGTTCCATTACGCTCAACACGACGGGCGGTGCGAATGTAACGCTCGTGGGTGGCGACCTCACGATTGGGACAGGCACTGCGGGTGCTGGCGCCCCCGCTCAGCTTAACCTGGTGAGCGGTCTGTTCGTAACGGGCACCAACACTCTGATTCTTAGCAACCAGACGGCGACCGCAGCAGAAGGCTTCACGAGGAACGTCGCCTCTGGTGGCAAGAGCCACGTGGTTGGAAACGTCCAAGTACCGTTGAAGACCGGCGCGCTTATCGCCTTTGGTCGCAACGACTTCCCGGTGGGCGATTTGACCAACTATCGTCCGGCTGCATTGACCTTCACCAACGCAGCAGGCCAGAATGTGGCCCTGGGGGTCTCCGCAACGGTGAAGTACGATCCGACGAGACCGACGGGTGTCGTCGGCTTGCCGATCGCGAACGGCGTCGCGACGAACGTTGATATTGCGCGCTACCCCGACTTCGCATGGTATATCAAGACAACGGGAAGCCTGGGCTCGACGCAATTCAATCTCGAGCTGACGGCCGAAGGATATTCTGACTTCGACGATGTCGCGAATATCAGGCTCATCCGCCGTTCTGGCACGCAGTCAGACGTGGGCAACTCGTGGTCGCTGCAGGGTGCGCAGTATGACAACTTCCTCATCCAAAGCGTGCCGACAGTCGTCAACGTGAACTCCACGGGCGGTCTGATTCCTGGTGGCGCGATCTACACCTACGGCCTGAAGTCCACCATGGTCGTAGCGAATGCGATTGACCCCATCAGCTTGAACGACGCGCGCAAGACGTTCACGCGTAACTTGACGAATCCGGTCTTGTTCACCGGTGCAAGGGGTGCCATAACGTACTCCGTGACGGTGGACAACCCGGCGATTGCCACTGCAGCCATTGCCAATAATGTGTTGACGGTGACACAGAGGGTCTCTGGGACAACGTTCGTCACGATCATCGGAACGGATGCATACGACGGCAGCCGAATCAGCTACAAGGTTAACGTCACGTGCGTGTCCGCTGTCGAGATCGCGAACGATCAGATTCCGACGGACTTCGCTTTGTTGCAGAACTATCCGAACCCGTTCAACCCGAGCACCGCGATCCGGTTCGGATTACCGAAGGAAGCTCCGGTGACACTCGAGATCTACAACCTGCTTGGTATGAAAGTCAGGACGCTGATGTCGGGTCAGAAGCTGGGCGCGGCATTCTACAACTTCACGTGGAATGGCCGGGACGATGCCGGGTACACCGTGCCGAGCGGGATGTACATCTACCGCATCGTTGCTGACCAGTTCGTGATGTCGAAGAAGATGACGCTGATTAAGTAAGCTAGTCTTCTCCGACGTTCGGACAAGCTTCTGAAGGCGGCCCCGACCGAAAGTCGGGGTCGCCTTTTTATGTACTCGCTGCTAGACTGTTCCTCTAAACAAGATTCAGTCTGAGCTTGTCGAAGACTGCTCGAGGCCTGCCTGAATGCGCACCGTCCTCAGGCGGAGGCGCGGCGGATGCGCCTTCCGCCAAGAAGATGGCGGACAAGCTGGCGTTGACACGCCCAATGGAAGACATCGGGCGGCTCAGGCTGCATCGACCTCTCGGTCCATCCCCCCCCCAAAAAACCGGATTCGTTCTGAGCGAAGGCCGGATGTTTCATGTCCAGCCGCAGTCGAAGAATGTTCAGAGCTGGCATCTTAGAGCACCCTTCGTCTTCGTCCCGACCGGGAGGCGGTCGGGACTACGCTCAGGCTGAATGGGGGGTAGTGGGCGCTCGGTTGACTCTGAGGCAGAATCACCCTATCATTGCTGCACAAATCCGTGTCACCCCGAACTTGTTTCCGGGTCTAGATCAGTGCTGCATCGTGCAAGCGGCTCAAAGTCTGAATCGATGCGGAATTCCCGCAAGAGGACGGCGCGACGCGAAAAACGCGCTAGTTCGGCATGACAGATGAAGAAGGGGTACACCTCTATAGTCACGAACCATGGAAGAACCGTGTTGACACCGGTGCAACGAGCGACTTCACGACGAGGATGTAGCAATACAAGAACGGAGCAGGATCGGCATTTGCCGGTAGGCGCCGCCTGGAAAATCTGGTGTACTAATGAGGAGCACCCGTCAATCAATGTGGCGATCAAGAGGGAGAAGCAGATCAAGAACGGGCACAGGAACCGGAAGATCAATCTCATCAAATCGGTCAACCCGGAAATGAGGGATCTCAGCGGCGAACTGCTCTGACGGTGTGTCGCCCTGACCTCAGTTCAGGATCTGGATCGGCGATCATATTCGGATGTATTTCAGTGTTTGACTGGAAACCCCTGTCACCCCCGAACGTCTCTATCGGGGGTCCAGAAAGCGCCATCTGGACTCCCCGCCAGACCCACCCGACTATGTCGTTCGGGCAGGCCGCTTGGCGGGCCCCGACAACGTCGGGGCGGGCTGGCCGCTTAAGGCGTGCGGGAATGACACTTGTGACAAGGATAGTGTTTTTGAGATGAGTTCTACATGCCGAAACGAGTTCGGCATGACTCAGGAGAACGACATGCCCCCAAGGAAGAAGCGGTCAACCAAGAGCACAAGTCAAATCCGGAGACTCGAGGCCCTCATCAACGCGTCGAAGATTCTCAATTCAACCCTCGATCTGGATGAGCTCCTGAAAATCATCCTCGAGCTGGCAACGAAGAACCTCAAAGCGGCCCGCGGCACCATCTATCTCATCGATGAGGAGAAGAACGAGCTCTGGTCGAAAGTGCTGAAAGGGAAGGAGCTTGTCAGGATCCGTCTCCCCATCGGGACGGGGATTGCGGGGCATGTAGCGAAGACGGGAAAAACGGTCAACTTGAGGCACGCCTGGAAAGACAAGCGGTTCTTCTCAGGATTTGACCTGCGAACGGGGTTCCAGACGAAGACGATGCTCTGCATGCCGATGCGCGACAGGAAAGGCAAGATCATCGGCGTGTTCCAAATCCTCAACAAGAAGGTCGGGGTGTTCGACAAGCAGGATGAGTACTTCCTTGAAGCGTTCTCAGATCACGCGGCTCTGGCGATCGAGAACGCCCGGCTGCACCTGGCAATCGTGGAGAAGGAACGGATTGAGAAAGAGATTGAGATCGCAGGAACCATCCAGCGGCGCTTGCTGCCGAAAGAGATCCCGAGCCTGCCGGGCTACGAGCTCGACGCGATCGCGCAGCCGACGAAGATGGTAGGGGGGGACTATTTTGATATCATCAAGCTGGACGACGGGAAGTTTGCTCTCGTGGTCGCCGATGTCTCCGGCAAAGGCGTCCCTGCCGCCCTGCTCGTTTCCACCCTCCATGCGTCGCTCCATGCCTATATCGAGGGGACGCTCGATCTGGCTGAGTTGAACGGCAAGCTCAACCATGTGGTCTATGCGAACACCGAGCCGGAGCGTTTCATCACCCTGTTCATCGGGATCCTCGATATCCCTCAAGCGACGTTCACGTACGTGAACGCCGGTCATAACTTCCCATTTGTTTTCAGGCCCTCGACGAGCTCCCTGAGCACGCTGGCGAGCGGCGGGTTGCCCCTGGGAATGTTCGAGGTTACGCAGTTCCAGCAAGAGACGATCAGCCTGTCAAAGCAGGATACAATCGTACTCTACACTGATGGTGTCACAGAGGCGATGGACAAGTCGTTCAGGGAGTATGGCGAGGATCGGCTGCGGAAACGGATCATCGAAAACGGAGAAAAGCCGGCGGCTGTGTTGAAGCAGGATATCGTCTCAGACGTAGCCAGGTTCGTTGCTGATGAACCGCAATCGGATGATCTGACGCTGATGGTCGTCAAGAGAGTGTCGTAAGCGTGTCAGAAGTGAGAAAACGGCGTGCTTGATTGCCCGGAAGTGACAGGATTTGGCTACTTCTGGGCAAGAAACGATCTTGGCGAGATAGTCGATCTGCTGACCGTTAAACCTTTCTACAGCAATCCTTGTCGAAACTGTGTGAAGTCACCGGACTGAATGACTGATCGAAGCGATCTCGAGCTCGTCCGCCTTTTCCGGGACGGCGATGAATCAGCATTCAATCAGTTGGTGTTGCGCTACCAGGAGAGGATCTATTGGGTTGCTCGTCGGTTCGTCAATGACCATGAGGCGGCAGACGACATCACCCAGGATGTCTTTGTCAAAGCGTATGAGTCGCTCCGGAACTTTCGAGCTGAGTCCTCCCTCTACACGTGGCTGTATCGGATCGCGGTCAACATCGCTCTGAACGCGCTCCGTCGTCAGAAGGTGAAGGGGTTTTTCCGGATCGATGAGTTGTTCGAGGCTGAAGACACCGGCACGCAGGCTCCGGATGAGGCCGTTGAGCGGGAGGAAGACCGGGCGCTGATCGAGCAAGCGATCGCCCGGCTACCCACGAAACAGCATCTGGTGTTCGTGCTTCGGTTCTATGAGGAGATGCCGTACGAGGAGATCGCCAAGATTCTGAAAACGTCCGTCGGAGGTCTCAAGGCAAACTACTTTCACGCCGTACGAAAGATACAGGAGTATGTCAGACGTGCACACGGATCACGTTGAATATTTGCTACCGGACTATGCTGACGGGAAGCTCGACGAACAGCTGAAGGGAACCGTCGAATCGCACTTGCGATCGTGCGTCTCGTGCCGGCTGGAAGCAGAGAGGATGCAGGATGTGGTTCTCTACCTTGATGCGCATCGATCGCCGGTGCCTCCGCCATCATACTTCGCGACAATCCTGCCGAGGGTTCGCCAGCGTCTGGAGCACAAGGAGTCAGCGCCGCTTCTTTCTCGTCCTCTTGCCTTGACTCCGTCGAGGCTTGTCGGTCGGTTGGCTATGCCGCTGGCGGCTGCGGCCCTGGCAATTGCCCTGCTCCTCCAATTCCCGATAGTGCCGGGAGAGGGTGGATCGCTTCTGAATTCGATGAAGGTCGCCGTGGGAGACGTCTCCGCCGACGACCTCGCGCAGGCTGTGCTGGACGAATCACGACAGCATCCCTTTGTCAGCGCTCTTGGTGATCGCGAGTTTGCGGCGGCCGTTCCGGATCGGATCGTGGAGCAACATCTCTTCACAAAGGATTTCTATTCCCAGGCGTCAGAGGTGACGGGGCCTTTGTTCGACTTGACGCCCTCGCAGGCGATTGAAGGGCTCAGCGACTCCCAGGTTGATGCTCTTCTCCAACGGTTAGCGGAAAGGATGATGCTATGATCCATCGAAGACCGTGCCTATTGGTTCTCGGCCTGATGCTCATCTTCACATCTGGCGCAGTCGCCCAGAGGGGCCCCAGGGGCCCGGGGCCTGAGCGGGTCGAGCAGTTCAAAAAGATACGAATGATGGAAGTCCTGAAGCTCGACGAGGAGACATCCGTCCGTTTCTTTGCCCGCTATGACAAGGAGCAGGAGTTGATCCGCAGCTTGACTTCGAAGCGGAACGACATCATCAGCCAGCTTGAGAACTTGGCGAAGACATCCGCCTCCGACGCCGAGTACGACAAGAACTTCAAGGACCTAAGAAATGTTGAAGATCAAGTGCATGAAGCGAGGATGAAATACTGGGATTCGCTGTCGGGAGTTCTGACCAAGAAGCAGCTTGCGGAGTACATGGCCTTCGAGCGGAACTTTTTCCGGGATCTCCGCGATCTAATGAGGGAGATGCAGGAGAATCGAATGGGGAGAGGAAGATAACAGCTCTCCGGTTTCTGTGCTATCCTCGAACGCCGACCTGATCTCTCGGGTCGGCTTTTCTATTGCGACGTGACGGCTCAGCCGTGAGGAGGCCGGCAGGCTGCCGGAGAACCCTTTCTGATGTCACTCCCGCGAAAGCGGGAGTCCAGTATTGGGCTAATTTCTGGATTCCGGCTTTCGCCGGAATGACAAACAAGTGCAGTCAATCGAATGTTTCAGCAACCTCTTGGTTGCCGAACGATTTCGTTGCTTCTTCGAATGGTGGAACGTATATTGGCAACCTGTGAAACGAGTCTATTTGGACCATAGCGCGACGACGCCACTCGATCCCCGCGTTCGCGACGCGATGATTCCGTATTTCACCGATCCGTACGGGAATCCCTCGTCCGTTCATGCATTCGGAAGGGAAGCAAGAGCGGTTCTTGAGGAGAGCCGGGATCGGATCGCCCGCTTTATTGGGGCAAGATCGGATGAGGTCTTCTTCACGAGCGGGGGGACCGAAGCGGACAATCATGCTCTCGAAGGCGTAGCACGCGCGGCCCGCCGAAAGGGAAAGAACCACATCGTAATCTCGGCTGTCGAGCATCACGCAGTCCTTCATTCGGCTGAGAGGCTCCGCGAAGACGGGTTTGAAGTTACGCATCTGCCGGTCGATCGGTCGGGAATGATCGATCCTGGCGACGCGAAGAAGGCGATCAGCCCGGAGACCTGCCTCATTTCAATCATGCACGCGAACAACGAGGTCGGCACTATCAACGCCCTGGACGAGGTCAGCGTCATTGCCAGGGGGAGCGGTGTTCTCCTGCACTCTGATACGGTCCAGACAATTGGCAAAATCAAAGTCGACGTGAACCGGCTGGGTGTTGACCTCCTGGCGATCTCGGCGCATAAATTCTACGGCCCGAAGGGGATCGGCGCCATCTACATCCGGCGGGGGACTGCCGTGGAGCCCCTGATTCGCGGCGGTTCGCAGGAGAGCAATCGACGCGCGGGAACGGAGAACGTCCCGCTGGCCGTGGGATTCGCCAAGGCGACAGAACTGTGCGACGAATTGATGGATGAAGAGGCAGGACGGGTTCGACGGCTGCGTGGGATGTTGCAGCAGCGAGTAGAGGGCGAATTCAGGGGGATCATCATCAACGGTCACCCCACGCAAGTGCTTCCGAACATCCTGAGTGTTTCGTTCGACTCCTCGGTCGTTCCGCTCGACGGCGAGGCGCTCATCATGGGAATGGATCTGCAGGGAGTAGCTGTCACGAGCGGCTCGGCGTGCACCTCGGGGAGCCTCGAGCCTTCTCACGTCCTTCACGCCATGGGCCGGGATGAGGCGACGGCGAAGGCCACGATCCGATTCTCCCTAGGCCGCGGGACGACGGAGGATGAGATCAACTACGCAGTCGATGCACTGCGTCGCGTCGTTTCAAGGATGGGGGGAATTTCGCACGCCTAGCCTGCCCACGAGATCCGGCTCGCGCGTTGAGCTATCTACCCGGACGCCTGCAGGAACTCCCTTATCGCGATGCCGTACCGTAAGCCCCGATCGCTAACGGTGATCCGGTCCGCGTCCAGTCTCTTCATGACCTCCATGAGGATGAGGATGCCGGCCAGGAGAACGTCTGCCCGTCCGGGGAGTACCTGCGGATTCGAGAGTATTTCTTCTACAGTCTTGATTCGGAGCTGATTGAAGATTCCCTGGATAGTGTCTATCGAAAGCTCATGCCCACTGACGCGCGTCGGATCGTAGGCCGACAACCGAAGATCCATCGCGGCGAGCGTGGTGAGCGTTCCTGCAACTCCGATCAGCCGGGTGTGCGGCGGGAGTGATGAGATCGTAGCGACCTGAGCCCGAATGCCGGTGAGCGCCTGGTTCACAGCGAGCGAAGAAGGGGGCGAGGTCTTCAGGACTCGCTCCGTGAGCCGGACGGAGCCGACGTTCAGGCTTTGCTTCTTCTCGACGGCCCTATCGGTACCAAGCACCAACTCCGTGCTCCCTCCACCGATATCCAGCACCCCGAAATACTGCTCTTCTCCCGGCCGCAAAAATTCTGATACCGCACCGAGATAGGTGAGCTCTGCTTCTTCATTTCCGCTGAGCACCGTGATGTCAAAGCCCAGCTTCTTCTTGACTGACTCGATGAACTCATCCCCGTTCCGCGCATCTCGCAACGCACTCGTTCCGCAGGCAATAATCCTGTCCGAGTGGAGCCGATCGGAAAGGGTACGATAGGAGCGGAGGAAGCCGAGGGTTCGCTCAAAGGTGTCCGGCGTGATGGCTTTATGCTCATCAACCCCTTTCCCGAGGCGGGCGATGACATGTTCGTCGCGCAGTACGGAAAGTGTGCCGTCGGGCGAGAAATCGGCGATCAGCATCAGGATCGTGTTGGTTCCTACGTCAATTGCCGTCAGACGCATATACTTTTGTCAATGCCACGGCAGCCCACTCATTTTCGTCGATGATCTCCAGCGGAACCAGGCTCTGGTGAAACAAGAGGTCCAGGAATCCAAAAAAAATCTGACGTCAGCAGGCCGGAGAGAATGAGCACGCCTTCCAGCCGGAGTTTTTTGACAAGGAGCGGCAGAGTGTTGGTGATCGTCGGCAGGTCGATGTTGGCCACGATCAGATCAAACTCACGGTCCGGCAGACGGAAGAGTTCTCTGGATGCGACCCGCACCCTGTTCTTCCTGACATTTTCGCGCGCGTTCCTGATGGCCCAAAGATCGTTGTCGACGGCGAGAGCGGACCGGGCGCCCAGCTTCACCGCGGCGATTGCCAGAGCCCCGGTGCCGCATCCGAAATCCAGGACGTGCCCGCTCCGCTTCACGTACTCCTGGAGCAAGAACAGGCAGAGCCTGGTAGTTTCGTGGTGGCAGGTTCCGAACGACATCTTCGGATCGATGTGCAGGACGATCCTGCCCCTGTCTCCCTTTCGGAGTTTCTTCCACGAAGGCTTGATGATGATTCGATCGGTCGCTTCGACGATGCCGGCCTGTCTCTCCCACGCGGCGTCCAATTTCGCTCGACAAGCTTCTGCCTGTCATACCGAATCCCGGATTTCGGGAATTCGCACTGAAAACGCTCGAGCAATGTCTTCAGCCCCCGCTCAAGGTCAGGGGTCCATGCCGACTGCTTGATGAAGCATTGCAACGACCGGTCCTCCTGCAAGAATCCCTCGAAGCCCAGCGCGGCGATCTGTCCGACCAGGAGATCATGGTACTCCTCCGGCGTATCGATCGCGATTTGCATCCAGCTGTGAGAGCTCATGACGACCGACCGGCAGACGTTGAGTATCGTTTTCGGAGGATGTTCTCCACGAGCTCGCTGTTCATCTCCAGCCAGTAGATTTGATCCTGGTAGTTTTCCTGCATCTTTCTGTCAGCTTTGTTGTACCGGACATTCATCGAGTAGATGAACCAGACAACAATGGTGAAAACGGTCATTGCGCGGAGGTCGGGCAGCTTCGCGCCGGTCGAGATCCCGAATGCGAATGTCGCCGCCGAGAGCAACGCGAACCAGAACGAGGTCCGCCGGATCTGAATCATGATATGGTAGATGGTGCCGAAGAAGAAGATCTTCTCGTGAAACACCGGCGGCATGTGGTTGTTAAGGATGTAGAAGTAAAGCCGGCGGGCCTCTGCATCCTCAAGGGGCGTGAGGTCCGGAACCGTACGGGCCTTGTTCTTGATCCACAGGCTGGGCTGGTTCTCGAGAAATGCTTTCCGCCGTTTCGTGCTTTCCTTTGCGTAGAGGGTCAGTCCCGAGATCATCGCCACCGCCAGGAACAGGAAGAGGAGCGGGAGCCCTTCCAGCGTGAAGGGAGGAAGAAAGGTCCGGCTGCCTGCCCAGAGATATGACATGAGCAACGCGGCGAAGTAGAATCCGGGGGCAAAGATGCGGATCGATTCGTAGGCCCCGAAGGAAGATGAAGGATGGCTCATTGATGTCTCACTGGATGCTGGATGCTTTGGAATAGATGATGGCCAGGAGCACCCGCCCCACCGCGCTCAAGCTCTCGCCGCTGCACTTGTCGGGGGTATCGGCCATGGTGTGCCAGTACTTGTTGGTTCCATCAGGATAGGAGAAGTCGATCAGGTCCACGGCAGGAATCCCGACGTTCATGAGCGGCATGTGATCGTCAGTGACCTCCGTTCCGGGAGCATCGATGAACTGCGAAATGTCGAGCTCCTGGGCGGTCGCGAAGATCAGGTCCACAACCTGAGGCGCGTAGCGATCGGAATTGACCTCGCGCGGAATTTGGAGATCGCTATCTCCTATCATATCAATGTTGATGGCGAAGCGGGGGATTTTTCCGGCGGGGAGATTCCGTGCGAAGTACTTCGCACCGGCCGAAAAACTCTCGGGCACACCTGTCGTGCCGAGGTCTTCGCCGTCGAACAGCACGATATCGACCCCGATCGGTGGGGGATTACGCTTGAGCAACCTCGCGATCTCAAGCAGCACGGCCACGCCGCTCGCACCGTCGTTGGCACCAACGATCGGCTTCGTTCGACTCTTCGGGTTGGGATCCTGATCCGCCCACGGCCGGGTGTCCCAGTGCGCGGTCAGGAGGATGCGCTTGCTCGAATTGATATTGAAGGATGCGATGATATTCGTCAGTTGGGCCTGCCTGTCGTTGGGGGGTATCTTGTGCCAAAACTGCTGCCGCTGAACCGCCTCGGCATAGCTCTTCAACTCCCGCTCGAGGAATTGCAGGCACCTCTGATGCCCGGCAGACCCGGGAGCTCGCGGACCGAATTCCGTTTGTCGCAGGAGTATCTTGTACGCGGCCTTCCCGTCGAACTTCGGAACCTCAACTTGAATCGGGCGCCCGCCTCTCGAAGGTGAAGGCTCTCCCTCCGACATCTGATAACTGCATGCCATCGCCGCCAGCAAGCAGAAGAAGAGAGAAAGAATACTCTGGCTTTGTTCGTTCATTTTCATCTTCGTGATCGACGCCTTGTGTGTCTAGCGCATTCCTACTCTGCGTGTGCGACTGAAGCTCGCCAGCAGCACCGCGATCCTGTCCTGTGCCTGCTGGTAGAGCTCTGCCGGGTGGATGTAGTTCTGCATCATCATCGAGAATGCCAACCGTTCGCCATCCGCTGTCGGCACGTAGCCTGAGAGCGAGCTGGCGCCACTGAGCGTGCCGGTTTTCGCCCGCACGTTCCCCTCGGCGGGCGTTCCCTTCATTCGATCGCGCAGCGTGCCGTCGACACCGGCGATCGGCAGCGAAGCATAGAACAGCGGGAAGATGTCATCTTGAAGACTCATGAACTCCAGTAGCTGTGTGATCGCATCGACCGTGAGGAGGTTATAGTATGAAAGGCCGGAGCCATCGACGTTGATAATCTTCGTCGTGTCAATTCCGGCTGAGCTCAGGAAATCGCGTACCACATACGTGCCTCCCCGGGAGGTCCCCGGCGTTCCTCTCTTCGCGACGCAGAGTGCCTTGAGCAGAAGCTCCGCGGTGAGGTTGTCGCTGACCTTGTCCATGTGAACCAAAGCCGAATCTAGGCCGTGCTCAGATCGAGCGATTTCTCTGGCGAAGTACGGCGTTGCACCGACGGTCGGCTCATTCTCAACTTCGATGCTGTCGTTCGTCAGGGCCTCCGTAAGCAGCTGCGCTGCGTAGAGCTCGGGTCTCCAAATGCTGACATCTGCTTCGACGGGCGTGGAACTCGCGAGGATCTCCCCCCTTACCTCGATCGTGTTCAGTCTTTCTCTGAAGAGTCGGGTGACCTCTAAGGGATGCACAACGGTGTCGACGACTGTTTTCGCTGTATTGACCAGCGAAACGTAAGCCGTGGTCGGCTCAATGGTGACAAGCGTCGAATCGCCGGCCGCCTGGCCCGGAGCGACCTTCACGTGAACGCAGTTGTCGTTGATGGTTAACGGACTGATCATGGCATCGTAGTCGTACGGCTCATCATCCCACATCCAGCCGTTCCCCCACGGCAGGTCATCGAAGCAAGAGACATCGGCCACAACGTTTCCGTGCACTGCTTTGATCCCAGAATCCTTGATCTGCTGAACAAGCGTGTCGAGATCGGATGTCCGCACGATCGGGTCACCAAATCCTCTAAAATACAGGTTCCCGTCCAGCACGCCCGCGTGTACCGACGTGTCTTGCAGAACCTGAGTCTTGAACTTGTAGTCTGTGCCAAACACCCGGAGCGCGGCTGAAGCCGTCAGGAGCTTCATATTCGAGGCCGGGCGCATGAGCAGTCTGCTGTTCCGCTCGTACAGGACCTGCTTCGAGTCAAGCGATACGATTCTCACGCTGGCCCCTGCCGGGCCGAAGATGGAATCGGCGAGGACGGCATTGATCTGATCGCGGAGAGCTTCGACCGGATCGGATGATCTGCCGACGAACCCCGGGAGCGAACATCCGGACAAGATGGATGATGCGGCTAGGAGGAAGAGGAAATATTTAGCAGGGCGCACCGTGAGCATCCGAAGCTGAACGTGAAACCCTTCATCTGCGAGAATTGGTCGGAAGGGGAACATCGAACACGCAACTCCAGAGCAATGTGATCTGAAAAAGCCTCAAATGCAACAATACGGCATTCCCGCGATTTCTTGACTGCGCGTCGAAAAAGAAGTATATTTTAGCCGGTGTTTTCTTTCTCAACTCGGTGAAGAGTTCCTATGCTGGAGATTTTCAAGAAGTTGTTCGGATCGAAGCACGAGCGCGATATCCGGCTTCTGTGGCCGTTGGTCGCGCAGATCAATGTGCATGTCGAGCAGCTCGAGAATTTGACCGACGACCAGTTGCGCGAGAAGACTGCTGAGTTTCGTGCGAGGATCAAGGAAGCTACGCACGAGATCGATTCTGAGATCGCTGCCTTGCAGGAATCCCTCAAACAGGATATCCCGTTTGATGAGCGCGAGGATATCTACGTCCGGCTGGACGACCTGAACAAAGAGCTCGATGCGAGGATTCAGGAGAAACTGAACGAGATCCTTCCAGAGGCGTTCGCCGTTATCAAAGAGACGTGCCGCCGACTCCTGGGTCAGTCATGGGAAGTAGCCGGCACGAAGATCGTTTGGGATATGGTCCCCTTCGACGTCCAGCTGATTGGCGGCGTCGCTTTGCACCAGGGAAAGATCGCAGAAATGGCAACGGGCGAAGGCAAGACCCTGGTTGCCACCCTGCCGATGTATCTGAACGCGCTGCCCGGGCGCGGTGTGCACCTCGTGACCGTCAATGACTATCTGGCCCTGCGTGACAGCCAGTGGATGGGCAGGGTGTTTGAGTTTCACGGCCTGAGGGTCGGATGCATTCTGCAGCAAATGGAGCCTGCCCAGCGTCGGGTCCAATACGCGGCTGATATCACCTACGGAACGAACAACGAGTTTGGATTCGACTATCTGCGCGACAATATGGTGGTCAGCGCGGAAGACATGGTCCACCGGGGGCACAACTATGCCATCGTCGACGAGGTCGATTCCGTCTTGATTGATGAGGCACGGACGCCTCTGATCATCAGCGGTCCGGTGGCGGTCGATGACCACAAGTTCAATGAAATGAAGCCGTTCGTCGAGCGTCTCGTCAACGCGCAGAAGAGTCTTGTGGCGAAGACTACCGCAGACGCCGAAACTCTCCTCGGTCAAAACAAGCCCGATGGAGCTGGTGTGCTTCTGCTCAGGGCGCAGCGGGGATTGCCGAAGAACAACAAACTGCTCAAGCTGTTTGCCGATCCTGCCAACAAGACCCTCGCCCAGAAGACCGAACGGATCTACCTTCAGGATCAATCCGCGCGTATGCATGAGATCGACGATGAGCTCTACTTCGCCATCGACGAGAAATCGCACACGATCGACCTGACAGAGAAAGGTCGGGAGTTCCTTGCGCAGGTCTATCCGGGGCACGACAAGGAATTGTTCATCATTCCGGACATCGCCACCGAGACCAGCCTCGTCGAGGGGGACGAGTTTCTTACCTTCGAGCAGAAGCAGCTGAAGAAAGATGACATCAACAAGCTGTTCGCCGAGCGGAGCGATCGCATTCATACGATCCTCCAGCTTTTGAAGGCGTACGCCCTCTACGAGAAAGACGATGAGTACGTCGTCTCGGAAGACGGGAAGGTCATGATCGTCGATGAATTCACAGGTCGTTTGCTCCCCGGCCGGCGGTACTCCGAGGGGCTCCATCAGGCGATCGAAGCGAAGGAGGGAGTCAAGGTCGAGCGGGATACGCAGACGCTTGCGACGGTGACCCTTCAGAACTATTTCCGTTTGTACAAGAAGCTTGCCGGGATGACAGGCACGGCGGAGACCGAGGCGGCGGAGTTTTTCGATATCTACAAGCTCGACGTCGTCGTCGTCCCGACGAACCGACCGATGATCCGCAAGGACGATGATGATCAGGTGTACAAAACCATACGGGAGAAGTACAACGCCGTCATCTCGGAGATCGAGGAGTGCCGTTCGGTGAATCGGCCTGTGCTGGTCGGCACGACGAGCGTGGAAGTCTCCGAGACGATCAGTCGTATGCTGAAGCGGAAAGGGATTCCGCACAATGTTCTGAACGCGAAGCACCATCAGCGGGAAGCTGAGATCGTGGCTCACGCCGGTCTGCCGGGTGCGGTGACGATCGCGACCAATATGGCGGGCCGAGGAACAGATATCAAGCTTGGTCCCGGCGTGAAGGATGTCGGTGGTCTCCATATCGTCGGCACGGAACGTCACGAGGCTCGCCGCATCGACCGCCAGCTCCGAGGCCGTTCAGGTCGTCAGGGCGATCCCGGGTCCTCCCGCTTCTACCTTTCCCTCGAAGACGATCTGATGCGCCTGTTCGGGAGCGAGCGGATCGCGCGGATCATGGAGCGGATGGGGTTGAAGGAAGGCGAAGTGATCCAGCACCCCATGATCACGCGATCGGTCGAGCGTGCACAGAAAAAAGTTGAAGAGAACAACTTCGGGATCCGCAAGCGTTTGCTCGAATATGACGATGTGATGAACCAACAGCGGGAGGTGATTTACTCCCGGCGCCGCCACGCGCTGCTCGGCGAGCACCTCCGGGATGACATTCTCGACATGGTGCGTGAGACCGCGGCTAAGACCTCAAAGCGCTACTACTCCGAGGGAGATATCGAAGGTCTGAAGAACGAGGTTCGCACGAAGTTCCTCGCCGACTACAAGATCACCCCTGATGAATTTCAGAGGATCGGCGAAGATGGGGTCGCAGATCAAATCGTGAAGGCGGCAGAGGAGTTCTACCGGCGGAAGGAGGAGAAGATCGGCCGCGAGATGATGGGCATGCTCGAGCGGATGGCCATGCTCCAGGTGATCGACGCGAAATGGCGGGACCACCTGCGGGAGATGGACGATCTGAAGGAAGGTATCCACCTTCGCGGCTATGGTCAAAAAGATCCGCTCGTGGAGTACAAGACCGAGGCCTTCGGGATGTTCATGGAGTTGATGGATCTGATCGAGGACGAAGCCATCGATATCGTCTTCAAGTTCTTCCCCGAGACCCCGGAGCAACTGCCTGCACAGCGGGCGCGACGCCCTGTGCGAGCGCAGGATATGGTGATGACGCACGAGTCGGCGCTCGGCGTAGGGTTTCAGGCGAATCGCGAGCCGATACCCGCCGGCGCGACGGAACACGCGCAGGCAGGAAAGGGACCTCAGAAGCAGCAGCCTGTTCGCGTGGGCGCAAAGATCGGAAGGAATGATCCGTGCCCGTGCGGCAGCGGCAAGAAATACAAGAACTGCCACGGAGCGTGACCACAGCACGGGAAGAAGCGACCCCGTTGTTGGCGCTCCAGGCCGGTCCCCGCTGGTACTCACAGTGATCGTCGCTATCAACCACCGACGAGAGGATAGTGAAGAAGATCGAAGCCATCATTCGACCGTTCAAGCTTGATGATGTCCGGGAGGCACTCTCGGAGATCGGGGTCCAGGGGATGACCTTGACCGAGGTGAAGGGCTACGGGCGCCAGAAAGGACACACGGAGCTCTATAGAGGGTCAGAATACAAGATCGACTTTCTTCCGAAGATCAAGGTGGAGATCATCGCGAATGACTCGATCGTGGACAACATCGTCGCGACGATCATCAAGGCGGCGAAAACTGGCCAGGTAGGGGACGGCAAGATCTTCGTGTCACCTGTCCAGGACGTCATCCGCGTCCGCACTGAAGAATCAGGAGAGGATGCGATCTGAGGGGCACCTCGAGAAGCGCAGGATCATCATTGGGTCATCGTCGATACCATTTCTTATCGCAGCGTTCCGTTGGAGTCACCGCGGAACGCTTCTGTTTTTGAGGCTAGGGTGAACGAGAAAATCCATAAGGCGGGATACGTCGCAATCGTCGGCGAGCCGAATGTAGGCAAGTCGACGCTGCTCAATGCCCTGCTCGATCAGAAGCTCTCCATTGTTACGAGCAAGCCGCAGACGACGCGGCAGCAGGTCCTGGGCATCCTCAGCACGGAGGAATCCCAAATCATCTTCCTTGATACGCCCGGCTTGCTGAGGCCCCAGTACTTGCTTCACGAGAAAATGCTTCAGTCCGCTGAAATGGCGCTGCAGGATGCCGACATCATTCTCGTGCTGACGGAGGTGTCCCGCGGAGATGACCTTCCTGCTCCCGTCGAGGAAGCGCTCAGCCCGTTCGTCGGAAAGAAAAAGATCGTTCTTGTGATCAACAAGGTGGACACGATCCATCGGGAGCAGGTTCTGCCTCTCATCGATCACTTCGCTCGGAGTGAGAAGTTCAGTGATATCGTTCCGGTGTCGGCCCTTCGGAGGGAGAATCTCGACGAGCTCCTCCGAACGATCACAGGAGATCTTCCGGTCCATCCCCCATTCTATCCGCCCGACGTCGTCAGCGAACAACCGGAGCGCTTTTTTGCCGCAGAGTTGATCCGGGAAAAGATCTTCGAGCAATTTCGCGAAGAGATCCCATACTCCACGGCGGTTGACATCGTCGAGTTCAAGGAGCGGGAGGAAGGAAAGACCTACATCAATGCCGACATCATCGTGGAGCGGGAATCGCAAAAAGCGATTCTGATTGGCAGAGGGGGAGCAGCGCTGAAGAAGGTCGGGCAGCAGGCTCGGGTCGATATCGAGCAGTTCATCGGTCGGTCGGTGTATCTCGACTTGCACGTCAAGGTGCGGGAGAAGTGGAGGGAGAAAGAGAACTGGCTGAAGCGGCTCGGCTATACCATGGAAAGTTAGGAGACAGGAACAAATCTTCTGGGGGAAAAGGGCATGCCCGAAATCAGACCATTTCGTGGAGTCCTCTACAATCAGGCTGCCGTCCGCCTGGATGAGGTTGTTGCTCCACCGTATGATGTCATCTCGCCAGAACGGCGGCAGAAGCTGTAACTACATCGTGATGTATTTCACCAATGTCGATGAAGACGGGCTGGTCATTCTTCCGACACACCGTGTCGTGCATTCGCTTTCGCAATTCGAAACGAAGTCGATTCTGGAGAAACTGGAGCGGCATTTCATTGTTCATGGGTACAAGGATAAAGAGTCGCTCTTGACGGCTCTGGGCTCAAGTCCGGTCGTCGCATTTGGTTTGACGCTGCAAGGGGAAAGCACGTTCTATCTCTTGACGTTGAAGCCCACCAGTCCCACAAAGGATCCTCTAGCCGGGGAGGTTCCACACGAGGTCAAGGATCTCGATGTCACAGTTCTCCATTCTATCGTCGTCGGAGACATCCTAGCGATCTCAACGGAGGCCCAGGCAGAGAAGCGATACCTCGAGTACACCCATGATTCGTCGGAAGCGACTGAGGCCGTCCGATCGGGCAACGCCCAGTTGGCCCTCTTGATGAAGCCGACCAAGATCGAGCAGGTGCGTAACGTCGCGAAAGCGGGCCACCTCATGCCCCACAAGTCAACGTTCTTCTATCCCAAGTTGCTCTCGGGGCTTGTGCTCAATCTGATGACAGAGTAAGGAAGCGTCATGTTGAAGAAGATTGCGCATATCGGAATTGCAGTGAAGGACCTTGGTGTCTCGAGCGAACTCTTCCACAAGCTTCTCGGGAGAGGACCTGATCACGCCGAACATCTGCCGGAGCACAAAGTCCGGACGGCGATGTTTACCGTTGGCGGTTCGCAGCTCGAGCTCACGGAGGGTACCGATCCGAGCTCGCCCATCGCGCGGTTCATTCAAAAACGCGGCGAGGGCGTGCACCATATCTCCTTCATCGTCGATGATCTCAAGTCGGAAGTGACGCGTCTACGGGAGCTCGGGTTTCAAATGATCGATGAAGAACCCCACCTTGGAGCGGACGGCTACTACGTGGTCTTCATGCATCCAAAATCGACAAACGGGGTCCTGATCGAATTGAGCCAGAAGAAAGCCTGAACGATCAAGAGGAGTCCGGGAACCGGGCAGTGTATGGAATCCAGGTTGACAGCCGACGATCTCTCACTTGCGGAGAAACTCGATTCTCTTCCGGCCAGGCCGGGCGTGTATCAGTTCAAGAACTCGGAAGGGAAAGTGATCTATGTAGGGAAGGCGCAGAGTCTCCGAAGTCGCGTCCGCCAGTACTTCTCCGCCAGAGGCGCCTGCCCGACCGCAGAAGGCGGGCAGCAGCCGCGAGCGGCGGATGCGAAGCTCGATGCACTCGTTTCAAAGATCGCGGATGTCGAGCTGATCGTAACCGACTCCGAGGTGGAAGCGTTGATCCTCGAAGCCAACCTCATCAAGAAACTGAAGCCCCGCTACAACGTCAGCCTCAAGGACGACAAGAGTTACCCGTACATCGTTCTCACCAACGAACCGTACCCGAGAGTCTTGGTCACCCGTAGAGTCGTCAGGGATGGATCGCGCTACTTCGGTCCTTACACGGACGTGAAGACGATGCGGTTTGCTCTGAAAACCGTTCGAGACATCTTCATGATCCGAAGTTGCAACTACGATCTCGGGGATGAATCGATCGCCAAACGGAAGTTCAAAGTCTGCCTCGACTACCATATCAAGAAATGTGAGGGGCCATGCGAGGCGCTTGTGACGCGGCAACACTACAACGAAATGATTGACAAGGTCGCTCACATCCTGAAGGGCAAAATCGACTCCGTGGCCGGATCGTTGGTGCACGAGATGGAGCAGCAATCCCAGCAGCTCCAATTCGAGGAAGCGGCAAAAACGCGTGACCGGCTGCGTGCGCTCTCGGTCTACAGTGAGAAGCAAAAGGTCGTTGACGTCAAGCAAGTCGATCGTGATATCATCGCGATTGCGGTCAAGGGTGATGACGCCTCCGGAGTGGTCTTCAAGGTGCGAGAGGGAAAAGTTCTCGGAAGTCACCACTATTATCTGAGCAACGTGGAGGGAAGGGAGGAGGGAGAAGTTCTCGAAAGCCTGATGGAGCGTCATTATCTGGAGCACGAGGACATACCGCGTGAAGTCTCCTTGTCGGCGCCGATCGCGTCCGCGGAATTGGTGGGATCGTGGCTTGCGAAGAAGAGCGGTGGAGCGGTGGCTCTGGATGTGCCGAAGGCGGGCGAGAAAGCGCGCTTGCTTTCCATGGTCAAGAAGAATGCGGAGTTTCTCTTGGAGGAGCTGGAGCTGCAGCGGATGAAACGGGGGGATTTCGTGCCGCATTCGGTGCAGGCGCTGCAGCGTGATCTTCGGTTGCCGGCTCCGCCGAGGCGGATCGAGTGTTTCGACATCTCGAATATTCAGGGCACGGACAGCGTGGCGTCGATGGTCGTCTTCGTCGACGCGAAGGCGAGAAAGAGCGAGTACCGGAAATTCAAGATCCGCACGGTTTCGGGACCTGACGACTTTGCGAGCATGCGGGAGGTGGTCGAGCGGCGGTATTCCAGACTCCTGGAGGAGGAGGCTCCGCTGCCAGATCTCATCATGGTCGACGGGGGGAAAGGTCAGCTCTCGAGTGCGGTCGGGATCCTTCAACGGTTGGGTTTGACTACCGTGCCGGCGATTGGGCTGGCAAAACGGCTGGAGGAAGTCTTTCTGCCCAACGAGAGCGAACCCGTGACGATCCCACGAACCTCATCGGGCCTCCGGTTGCTTCAGCATGTCCGCGACGAGGCACATCGGTTCGCGATCACATATCATCGGGCCGTCCGCGCCAAGCGTGTCCTGGCGACCGAGCTCGATCTCATCAAGGGTATCGGGAAGAAGCGCGCGACCGAGCTGCTGGAAGCGTTCGGCTCGGTACAGGGGGTTAAGTTCGCAACGGAGGAGCAGATCTCAGAGATCGTGGGGCCGATACTGGCGGCGGAGATTAAGGAGTACTTCTCCGAGGAGGCGCAATAGAACCTTGTTCTTATCGATGTTTTTTATGAGCATGGAGTGCAAAGACGCTCGACGAGAATTCTGCACGTTCTCCAACACACCAGAGGCTTGTAGCAGATCCTGACCTCACTCGGATCCTCCTCGTCGACGACGAAGACTCTTTCCGCCGCAGCGTCGAGATGCTCTCAAGATGCAGAATGACCTCGCGGTCCGCTCCAGTAACTCGGGTGAATCAGCCGTCGAGATGATGGAGAAAGATCAGTTTGACGTGGTTCTCCTCGACAAGCGGCAGGGGGCGAAGCCATCGCGGTCGAGGCGATGTAAGTCGGAGCGTACCATTCCTGGTCAGACGAAAATGCTGGCGACGCCTGACGGATGGATCTCTCAATACTCGAAGTCTTCTTAGGCACATTCTCTTGAGATCGGGCACCTAGCACCCGCCGGGAGGTGAATCATGGCAGGCAGCTGGTTCAGAGCGTAGGCCTCACACCGGTTCCAAATCCTCGGTACACATTCAAATCCTCAAATCTCTTCTTCCAAGGTTACCATCTGAGTGGCGAGTTGCCTCAATCATGGAGGCAGGTAACGGCATGGGTTGCCTCCTGGAGCGTGTTTGGCAGGACGTGATCACGAGGCAGGGTTTGTTTGGCGGCCCCGTGGCGCACTCCAGTTCTGATTGCTCGTGTCGCACAGCAAGTCGTGCGAGCGTACCGCCGACGCTGCGTATGACAACCCGACAAATCGCGAGGTGGTCCCCCTTGGAACTGTCGCTCGGACACTGCTTGACCTGAGGCCAAGGGAGCGGGCCCAAGAAGGCCCTTCTGGATTTGCGCATGCTACCATAGGCTGCGTAGTAACCTGGCTTCTGAAAACTGAGAAAAGCGAAGGCGTAACGGATGTCTTGTGCGGCCTCGCGTGTGCGCTCCGTCACGGAGTCGGTTTGACTTTCACTCCCTTGGGTGTTAAACTGGTATCACATGCTGGTGAGCTTTGTGGCTCCTCCAGCCATCGAGCCGCCGCTCTGGACCCAGTTCCTCCATTGTAGAGCCCAATCCGACGACCCCCTGGCGTAGCCCACTCAAGTTCACCACGAGTTTCTTCATTGTGATTGATGACTTGCTGTTCCCAACCGCTGCAGTTTTATGCATTGATGACTGAGTAATTCCATCAGCTCGACTAACCTATAATCAGGGAGGAGGCACATTATGAACAGACAGTTGTGTGGGGTAATGCTTCTCGCGCTCCTTGTGGTCTCTTTGGGATTGGCCCAGACCGGCGGCTCAGAGAGAGCGACGCTTCTACGCGACCGTGGGTTGCAGCTTGGAGTTCAAATAGGTGGTTTCCTTGGAGACAACGAACAACCAAGAGAATTCGATAATTCCGAGTTTGCCACACTCTCCGGCCGTCTGTTCCTCGACTTTGGATTGATGGACCGTTTGCGGGGCCAGTTTGGCGCAGGGTTGGGAGCTATCAAGGGACGGTACTATACGTCAAAGCTCATGCCCATCGATTGTCGATTCCTCTATATTCCGCACTCTTCGGCGAGTTTCAGTCCTTATCTTTTTCTTGGCATAGGAGGACTACACTATGATGTCTCCACGACACCGGCTCGACTCAGTCCTGGAGTGCCGAAAAATGGTTGGGTTGCTTACTTGCCGGCTGGTGTGGGAATTGTCTCTGAATTCTTTGAAGACCTGGCTCTAGATCTGAATGCCGGATGGAACTACGTCTTCAGTGATGATGTCAATGGTCGCCGCGGTACTGGAGATGACACTTACTGGTCCGCGATGATCGGCTTCCGGTTCCCCATAACATCGCAGAGGGCTGCTGAGCGTGAAGAAGCAGAACTACGCAATCGCATTGCGGAGCAGGAGAGGTTGAAGCGTGAGGCTGAGCTTCAGGCTGCAGTGGAACGTCGGCAGAAGGAGCTTGATGCCCAGAGAGCAGCCGACGAGCTCAGGCGCAAGGAGCTTGAGGCACAGAAGGCAGCAGAGGAGCAGAAACGCAAAGAACAAGAAGCTCAAAAAGCACTTGAAGCACAGAAGGCACTTGAAGCACAGAAAGCACTTGAAGCACAGAAGGCACTTGAAGCACAGAAAGCACTTGAAGCACAGAAAGCACTTGAAGCACAGGAGCCAAAACCTGAATTCAAGTTTGAGACGGTGTATTTCCCCACACGAGGATCTTCACTCATCGCAAAGGAACGTGCGAAACTGGATGCTGCAGCAAGAACGCTGCTTGAAAATCCCGACGTGAAGGTGGAGGTCTCTGGCCATACCGACAATGTCGGGAGCCGTGCCGTGAATGAGAAGATTGCTCTCGACCGTGCAAATGTCGTGAAGAGATACCTTGTCCGGAAAGGCATTGGAGAAGAGAGGGTGATGGTCGGAGGATATGTATTCGACAGACCTGCAGCTGAGAATGCCACAGTCGAAGGTCGTCGTCTGAACCGTCGAGTGGAGCTGAAGATCGTGAAGTAACGCTCCGTCAACGATCACGATGGGGGGCACCCTGCGCGTCGTGGAGGAGTTCAGGGGCAGCAGGATTCGCCGCCGGTGAGGCAACGACAGATCGGCAAAACCATCACAAAAGCAGCCAGCGACATCGGCTGCTTTTGTGTTTCAGGCGAGAGGAGTGCACTGGATGACCCGTTTGTCGATCGCTCCAAAGGCTCGGCATCCCACTGGGCCTTGGTTCTGATGGAGTTGAGGCGCGTCCGGGTGCGATTGACATTCCCCGCCCAATTCGCCGAGTTGCAGTTCGTGAGCATTGTAGAACCCTGCTCACGCAGCGGCCGGGATTTCTTGTTGCGAACACAGTCGAGATTTTGTATATTAGTGTCAGAAATCAAAGTCCTAACCAGAGTGGCAAGTGATAGCGGTCTTTTTCAGGATCATTTGCACTCTCGGTTCTTTTGACAGAAGGTTGAGAGCAGCCTGATTTCCCCGGGCGCTTAGCTCAGTTGGTTCAGAGCGTACGCCTCACACGCGTAAGGTCACTGGTTCGACTCCAGTAGCGCCCACGAAATTCGGTCTTTCCTTTTCCTCCCTCGCCACGTGACTCCGCGTCGGGCACTATCAGCACTCGCTATTTGTTCATGGCAGTTGGTGAGCGCAGCTCAGTGTCACCACCGCGCCGTTTCCTTTCTCTTCATCTCATCATCTGGATGCCTCGCGCGATACTAGCTGTGCAAAGGCGCGGCTATCAGGAAGGTCGAATTCCTGCAAAATTCACAAGAAAATGTGGATCGGGTGAAAAATTTTGTTATAATTGACAACCTAAACAGCAATTATTCCCATTTTAGATGCGTTGACTGAAACATCTGCTTCTCTGCAAGTCAGTCATCTCGTTTTCGATCTTCCTGCCGATCACCCATCGAGCTTCACTCGGATCTGAAGGATGAAGAAATCGCTTCTTGACCACACCCTGCGCATTCGACTGCCGATCGTCGTTTTCGTGGCGCTGGCATCCTTTACAGCGACGTGCTTTTTGTCTCGCGCAGAGCGGGACGGCGTCGGCTACCAGCCGATCCAGCCGATCGCGTTTTCCCACAAGCTGCACGCCGGTACGATGCAAATCGACTGCAAGTACTGCCACACGGGCGTCACAGTCTCGCCTCACGCGACGATTCCGACCCTCTCCATTTGCATGAACTGCCACACCGTTGCACGAAAGAATCGCCCCGAGATCATCAAGCTGACGAAGTACCATGAAGAGGGTGTCGCGTTGCCGTGGAAACGCGTGCACCGACTCCCAGACTACGTGTATTTCAACCACAGTGTCCATGTCAACAAGGGGATCGATTGCGCCAACTGTCACGGAAACGTTACGAGTATGGACGTCATCAGCCAAGTTTCAGATTTCACGATGGCCGCATGTTTGAACTGCCATCGCAATGCCCCTACCATCCTGGCGAATGTCCCCGGCATCAAGAAGGGCCCGGACAATTGCTGGACGTGTCATCGTTAAGGAGAGGCCGATGAGTGAGATCTCAGGAGAAAGAAGCCCCGCTCCGTTGAAGCGGAGATCGTTTTTCGGCTATCTGGTGGCCGGGCTCGCCGGGGGGTTCCTCGGAGGAGGGCTTCTGCGAGGCCTGTTTGCTCGAAAAGTCACCCCTTTACGGCATCGCCAGTCGATGAAGATATCCGCTAATCCGCTGGCGGTTGCCAGAACCAAAGAAAGCTCAAAATCGCATGCCTGACGGATCGACATACTGGAAGAGCCTCCGCGGCCTGTACGATCAAGACTCCGTGAGCGAACAGAAGGCACAAGAGTTTATGGAGGGGGTGACGGACGACTTCAAGATGTCCGATCTCTCCTCGATGTCCCGCAAGCAGTTCCTGGCGCTGTTGACGGCATCAGCTGCTTTCGCCGCGGCAGGGTGCAACAGTTATCGTGATGAAGGAGAGATCGTCCCTTACACAAAGAAGCCCGAGGAGATCACGCCAGGGGTGCCAAACTAGTGCCGTTCCAAAAAAATAATCTTGTACTTTTTACAAAGGTTTTGGATATTCGAGGAGTCAATGATCACTCTGAAAGGGCTCCTCGATGTGCTCGTACGTTCGTTCTTTGACAATCGCTGA
>Ga0315277_10000091_pt1 | contig 147424 bp, 105 predicted proteins | sample YL17G05_15_MG_FD_203695 | JGI IMG/M metagenome (GOLD analysis project Ga0315277, IMG submission 203695) | Sediment microbial communities from Yellowstone Lake, YNP, Wyoming, USA - YL17G05_15 | ecosystem: Environmental > Aquatic > Freshwater > Lake > Sediment | place: USA: Wyoming | collected...
GCCCATTGGAAATCGCCGCTTGAATTGAACTTGCTGAGCGAAATATCGATACTTCCATTCGATGTGTGCTCATCGGATCCAGCGCCCGGATCGAAGTCAACGGTGCTATAGAACCGGACAATGAGATATATGTTGCCGGAACCATCCGTCGCGACTCCATAGCCACCATCAGCTATATCACCACCCCATGTACGGGCCCATTGGAAATCGCCATCTGAACCGAACTTGCTGAGGAAAGCATCCATTGAGGCGGATGTATGTTCATCGGTTCCACCGCCCGGGTCGAAGTCACCGGTGCCCGCAAACGCGCCCGTGACGTATATGTTGCCGTAGCTATCCACCGCGACTGCATTACCCCAGTCACTAATCTCCCCGCCCCATGTACGGGCCCATTGGAAATCGCCGCTTGAACCGAATTTGCTGAGGAAAATACCACTTGGGCCATTCGATGTATGCTCATCGGTTCCGGTGCCCGGGTCGAAGTCAGCGGTACCCAAGAACGTGCCCGTGACATATGTGTTACCGTACCCATCCACCGCGACTCCATAGCTAAGATCATCATTACTCCCGCCCCATGTGCGGGCCCAACCTGTCGGTTTTTCTGTGATTGTTATGGTGGCGAAATCATACAGGGCAACACCCGAACCCGCTGAAGCGGCGATGAATCTCGCTTTGTATTCCCCTACCGGGGCTCCCGCGTTGTTTTTGATATATGTCCCCCATGTATCACCGGCGATTTTATAGAGCTGAAGGTAATCCGCCCCTGTGATTGTCTTGCATGCAAGGGTGACTTTATTCACATCATCCTGCCAATCGTGGATGTCAACGGTTATCATCGCCTGCCCAGCGCCTGTGTCAAATAATTCCTCCTGGGTGAAGTTATCAATGGCATACGGCTCTTTACAATTCTCCGGCCATGAAGCATCAACTGCATACGCAATCTGGTTATATTTGGCTGGGATGGGGATATGGATGAGATAGTTCACTGTGTGCTTTGCCCCTGGCGCAAACAAACGCGGGAAAACTGATGTGGCGAATGCTTTAAAGGGGTTGATGGTTTGGCCGCCGGCAATGTCCCATAGCCCGGTCCAGTCGTCGGGGTTGGTGAGTTCGTGGCCGTAGTCGTCCGTAAAGAGAATCCCCCTTACATCAAAACCAGTCATCATTGTTGGATTGCGTAGGGTGACATCGGCATCAAGGATGCGGGTGACCGTGTCGAAGGAGTTGACTTCGGTCTTAAGGCAGTCAGTGCAGTTTGGTGGAAGGAGAAAGGGTGTAACGTTGAAATGGGCATATGCTTCGCGAAGGGCTATCGGGGTGAGTTCGCCCATCGATTCATCGAAGCTGAACTGCCATACGCCCCATAGCTGCCGCCCGGATTGGGCCTCTTTTGGTGGCGCCTGAATGACAGGGCTATCGACGGGCGATGCCGAATCGCCTTTGGCACCAGAGCAACCAACCGTAGCCGGAAGACATAGCATGCCCATGAAGATGCCGAGAATAATCGAATTGCGCCAAATCATCTGGAACCACCTTCCTGCCTGAAAGTTGAATACATTTTACAAGGAAAACATAATCTTCTCAACAGGTACTGCAACTTCGGAACGCCGACTTTCAAGCAGGCATGCCGGTTTGCAGACAGGCACTCGTTTAGTGGTATTACACGACATCCTGCAAAAGAGCGATTCTGAGTCAGCCTCCTAAGAATGCCGGCCAACGAGACCGCGGGGTCTTACTTACCACAGCTTGAATATGCGTAAACCGCCCTCATAATCCGCCATGTAGGCATATTCTCCCGACACGGCTACAGCCAAAGCAAGCCCGGGGGAACCTGCAGCACCTATTATGGATGGCGGTTCAGCTGTCAAGTCGATTACCTGAAGCCCATTTAAGCCATCGGCCACACAGATGAATCCGCCTGCAACGCAAACGCCACGAGCAGGGCCAGGCGTTTGGACGGCGCTCACAATATGCGCAGTTTCCGGGGGGGCAACCTTAATTATCTGAACGCCGGATTTAACATTTGCCACGTAGGCATATCCCGCGTGCACAGCCACGCTGCAAGCATAGTCAGGTGTAGTCACTCCCTTGACTAAGTACGCGGTTTCGGGCGGGTCCACATCGATTATCTGGAGTCCGTCATAGCCATCCGCAACATAAGCGTATCCGCTGGACTCGGCGACACCATAACTGTCGCCCGGTGTGTCCACTCCACTCACTAAATACGCCGATTCCGGCGGGTCTACATCGATTATCTGAAGGCCGGAATCACCGTCCGCCACGTAGGCATATCCACCGGACGCGACCACCCCATAAGCGTAGCCGGGTGTAGGCACAGAATTAACAATATAAGCAGTATCCGGTGGGTCAACATCGATTATTTCAAGTCCGGATTCACCGTCCGATACATAAGCGTATCCGCCTGATACAGCGACACCCTCGGCATCACATCTTGTCCCAACATGTTTGAATGCATACGCTGTTTCCGGCGTTGACACGTCGATTATCACAAGGCCCATATCCGAATTCGACACGTAAGCACAATTCCCGGATACCGCCAATCCCTCGGCGACGCCGGGGGTAGGTTCCGTCTTTGCCAAGTGCGCAGTTCCCGGCGGGTCGATATCAATAACCTGGAGGCCCACTCCATAATCAGCAATATATGCGTATCCGCCGGATACGTCGATGCAGCGAGCGACACCGGGCGTATTTACTGCCGTCAATGCATAAGCGGATTCGGGTGGGTCGACATCGATTATCTGCAAGCCTGACGCAAAATCCGCAACCCAGGCGTATCCGTTGGAAACGATAACGTCATAAGAATAGCTGGGTGTATCTACTGTCTTGACAATGTGCGCTGTCTCGGGTGGGTTCACACTGATTATCTGGAGACCCGCGTCATAATCGGCCACCCAAGCATATCCGTTTGAAACAGTGACACCATAAGCAAAACCAGGTGTATCTACCGCCTTTACAATGCACGCGGTCTCTGGTGGGTTCACGTTGATTATCTGAAGTCCTGTATCATAATCAGCCACATAAGCGTATCTGCTCGATACGACCACATCATGGGCTTTGCCCGGTGTGTCCACCGCGTTTACAATATGTGCTGTTTCCGGGGGGGCCACATTGATTATCTGCAGACCCGCATCGTAATCGGCCACCCAGGCATAGCCGCCGGACACCGCGACGGCATATGCATAGCCAGGCGTGTCCACCGCATTTATGACATGCGCTGTTTCCGGTGGATCTGCGTCGATTATCTGCAGGCCCGCATCATAATCCGCCACCCATGCGTATCCGTCGGAAGCGGTTACAGCGTAAGCATAGCCGGGGGTATCAATCCAGTTCACCCAGACTGGCGATAGCGGATTTGAGATATCGAAAATATGTAACCCATTAACGCCGCTCGCAATATATGCATAGCTGCCGGCGACACAGATGTCGTACGGGGAGAAATTAAGCCCTGGAGGGGTTACATCGGCAGGATGAGTGAGTTTAGCTGCGATGATCGTTAAAGTAACATAGTCGTATAACGGTGTTGAACCCGAGTCGGCTGATATGGCGATAAGTCTGACCTTATAGGTTCCTGCTGCAGCATTCGTGCTGTTTCTAAGGCTCAGATGCCATATATCACCAGACAATTTGGACAACTGGTTAAAACTCTCCCCCGTTATCTCCGGGGCCACGAGAGTAACCTTGCTTACATCTCCTCGCCAATCGCGCACATCGACATAAATATTCGCCGTAGAGCCGACTGTATCATATAACGTCTCCTGCCAGAAATTGGTTATTTCATACGGCTCCTTGCAGTTACGCGGCCAGGAAGTGTCAGCAGCGAAGGTGATTTTCTCCCAGTGGGGTGGGATGGGGATATATATTAGATATTTTTCTGTATCCTCGTAACCCGGAGCGAAGGTTCGACGGTCAACCGATTTCGCGAACGCCTTGAATGGGTTGATTGTTTCACCGCCTGCGATATCCCACAAGCCCGTCCAATCGTCTGCATTAAGGAGTTCGTGGCCATAATCATTGGTGTAGAGTATGCCCTGTACATCATGGCCGGTAAGTTGGGTCGGGTTGCGGAGGGTGACATCGGCATCGAGGATACGGGTGACGGTGTCAAATGAATTGACTTTAATTTTCAGGCAATCGGGACAATTGGGTGGAAAAAGAAAGGGGGGGACGTTGAAATGTACATATTCTTCAGGCAGGGGTATTGGTGTCAGTTCGTTGGATGATTCATCATAGCAGAATTGCCATATGCCACATAACATACGTTTCGATGGCGCATCTTTCTCGTGCGGCTGAACTGATGGATTTTCGCCTGGCGTTACCGCTGTGCCTTGAGAGTTTGAGCAACCGGGGGTAGCCAAAAGGCATAGCCCCCCCATTGCAATGGCGAAAATAATAAGATTCCGCAAAACCATACGGAATCACCGTCCTCCCCGAAGATGAATATAGTCTACCACGAGAACATGGGCCGTTCAATCGGGGCGGTGTGCCAAGAGTCATCATGCCGGTTCGAAGACCGGCGTTCCTTTAATGCAACTGGGAGTATTAATGTATGATTAACCACGCATGGGAAATGCCGGACTGAGTTACCTGGTTTCATCAACCATCATGAAACAGATTATTTGGGTGATATTGGACCGATATATTTCTTTGCAGCAACAACCTGGTCAAACCAAACCTCGCTGATATGTCCATCGGGGGCTGCGGTGATGTAAACAAGAAGCCACAGGAAGTTTAATTTCAAATTATCATCCTTACGCCATCGGAAACCTTCAAATGGTTCCCCTGACGGGTTGGGAATAAAGCTGTCCCAGACCCAACCGCCATTTGGGAAGCCCTGCCCGAGGTAACTGATTAACTGGCCGTCCTTCTCCCAGGATTGGCCGTTGATCCAGAGCTCCATCTCTCCGTTATGTTCCGTAACGGGATTATTCATCTTCATCATCAGCTCTATACACACCCATTTCCCCCGCTCCGCGGTCAACGCAGGATCATTGATGAAATCGTTGCCCCAGAAGTAGCCATCCGGAGACCCCCGCATCTCCATCCAGTACGAGTAGAAATCCCATCTCCAGGCGTTTCCAAAGGGTTCCACGCCGGTAGTGAATCTCTCGTCCCCGGCGGGCTTCTCCCCTGCGCCCCCCTGGGGCCAAGGGGTGGATGGATTATATCCCCCGGCATGGAAAGAATGATGTATTTGCCCACAATCCGCGTTGAATTTCACATAGGCTCGAAAATACAATTGGTCATAACCCGGCAGCAGACGACGGTAGAGATGGGCCCCGGTATCCTGCCCCCCGACGTGATGCACTTTCAGCGATTGGTTTCCCCCGGAACCGTAAGGTACATCATTCGAAAAGGCTATATTCTGCTTGTTCTTGACATCCTCCCAATTGCTGAACAAATCGGTAAGCGACCCCTCTTCGAAATTCTCGACGAAGATTACATCGGGATCGTTCTCGATACCTTCATCCCCGGGATACTTCCCGGCAATGCCTTCCCCGCTGATGGTGATCTCCACGAAGTCGCATAACAATACTGCTCCGCTATTCTCCGATGCCGCGATTGTCTCGGCGTGGTACACTCCCGGGGCCGCCCCTTCGATATTGACCAATTCCATGCCCCAGGTGTTGCCGCTCAAGTGCGTAAACTGACCCCATCCAGTCCCAATGATTTCAGGGGCTACGAGTGAGACACCAATAACATCATTCTGCCAATCGGCAACATCAATACTTATGCTTCCAGAGGAACCCGTATCGCTCATGATTGTTTCTTGCTGGAAATTGGTTATCTCATACGGCTCCCTGCAATTCCCCGGCCACGATGCATCAGCCGCGAATGTAATCTTCTCCCATTGGGGTGGTATTGGAATATAAACAAGATATTTTCCCGTATCCTCAAAACCCGGGGGGAATGCTCGATGGTCAACAGCTTTGGCAAATGCCTTGAATGGGTTGATTGTTTGGCCGCCCGCGATGTCCCACAAACCGGTCCAGTCGTCGGCGTTGAGGAGTTCGTGGCCGTAGTCATTGGTGTAGAGGATGCCGCGCACATCGTGGCCAGTCAGTTGCGTTGGGTTACGTAGGGTGGCATCGGCATCAAGGATACGGGTAACCGTGTCGAATGAATTAACCTTGATTTTAAGGCAATCGCCGCAGTTGGGCGGAAGGAGAAATGGGGTGACGTTGAAGTGGACTTGGACATCGCGCAAGGGTACGGTTTCGATGCTCAGGTTAATCGGGTCGAAATCAAAGCTCCATATACCCCACAGCGTACGGTTGGAATTATTACCCTCATTAATTTGGCTCCCTGTAGATGTAATCAACCCATCAGGAACCTCTTGGGACATAGTGGGTTGCGTACCCGTGCCGGAACACGCCAAGCCAAACAGGGCAATGATAACGGCTAACGCGGTCGGCAAATTGTAAGGTTTCGGCATCGCTCCCCTCCCAAAATATCTAATGCACTCAATTTAATTTGATGCGGAAAGAATAGTGACAATTAAATATATCAGACCGATTCTCCTAAGCAAAAACGCTTTCAGTCTATTTTACTCTTACGACGGACTTTGCGAGTGGGAGTGGTTGTGTAGGAATATCGCGCCCTCGATAATCCTATCCTCAACCTGATCCAAGTTGTCGAATTATGCACCTCCGGTGAAATGGGTTTGAAGTATTCCGCTTTCCTGTTGGGAAACAAGTAATTGTGATGTGCGATTTAATATAACTGGATTCAGGCGCACATCATCGCATACACCGCGCCGCAATGTTGCGATAGATGTACGGCACCCGTTCTATCGTCTTTTGAAACTCTCCCAGAATCTTTGAATTTATAGGGGTTACATCTATCTATCTACCACCGTTTACGGGAGGGCTGTCCTTGGCTTAGTTCCTTCCTTTCAAAGGGGCATACCTTACGTCTGTTTAGTGTGATGAAAATATATCAAAAATATTTTCGTCCACCCCTTGCGTTAATCCATTAATTGTGATATAGGCATTATTAGAGCGTTCGGGCGGGAAACCTACACTGGAGGTTTCTCAGCATGAAAGCGAACCCCTCCAATCCTGCCCTCTCTCCCCAAATAGCAAAATATAAGAAGCAAAGCAGAAACCCGGTAATTCCTACTGGCCATATCGGGATTATCCAAATAGTAATATTGCAGATTTCCCCAATCTTCCTGCGTATTTGGCGCACAGAAGGGACAGCCCCTCAACCTGCGGGGGCTGTCCCTGTAGCGCAGGAAAAGGTTGGGGATTTTCATATATGTGTATATATATTCCTCCTTAACTTGTAACTGATTAACATTTGAAAGGAGAATGCCATGATGTCCCTGACGCAAAAGATTAAACTGGGAGCGGCGCTAATCATATTGCTGCTCGCAATCGGATGCGGCGGCGGAGGGGGGAACCCGGTAACGCCACCGGGGGACAACAACCCGCCGCCGAACAATCCGCCACCGGGGGACAACCCCCCTCCCGCGGATAAGCCCCCGGAGGGGAGGCAGTTATGGGGGATGTGGTACGTCAACTTCGACGAGAGCAACCTTAGCGCAAGCGCGGAACCGGTCCCCAATGTGGGGGGGTATTTCCAGGATGTGGACCCTGATGTCATTTCGGCTTCGGCTGATTGTCTTGGCGTCAAGGTCAACTCGTTCGACCCCGCCACGAGGGTCCTTGATATCAATGTGAATGTCAAAAACCCCAACCCGAATCCCGGCTATGATGTCCGCGCGGTGGTGTACACCGACGATGCGGGACATGAGGTGCGTAACCCGGAGGGTTGGACGCAGACGTTCGACATCCCCGGGGGAAAGGACCTCAACCCATTCAAGGAATTCGCCAAGGACCAACCGAACCACCAGTTCGCCCCCGCGACCGAGCAGTCGGTGAGCTACAAGGTCTATGTCCCGGTGGCGGTTGACAGCGGGAAAATCGACATCGCAATCGACGGGTCGTGGTACCAGGGCACAGAGGACCCCGTATATGCCCTTGAGAATTTTCACCATACTGAAATGTATGACACAGCTGATTCGTACTCGGAGGTTTTTATCAATGTACGCGACCCGAAAGGGGTTATCGACCATGTAACCCTTGAGGCGACGCAAATCACGGGGGAATATTACACCGATATGCAGAAATACATCGGGAATACCTGGCGGGCGTTGATTAGGAATTACAACGATGTCCCTGTTGGTCACTATGACGCCAAGATCACCGCATCGCAATCCGGCTCCGATGGATTGGTCATCTGCGATTACACCACGATTGATGTATGCAAGGAATATGGCTGGGCCCGGACGTGGGGCGGGATATCCGGGGCCAACCCCGATTCCCCCGTCCTCGGGGACCGGGCGCGCGACATCGCTACCGATTATTTAGGGAATATGTATGTGACCGGTATGTTCACCTCATCAGCCGATTTCGACCCCGGCCCGGGAACGGATATGCACACATCAAACGGTGAGTACGACATATTCCTCACCAAATTCGACTCAGGCGGCAATTTCCAGTGGGCGCGCACCTGGGGCGGGCCATATAGCGAGTTCGGCGACAGTATCGCTGTTGACGGGGACGGCAATGCATGGGTCACTGGGCGGTATGTCGGCGCAGTTGACTTCAACCCCGACCCTGAAATCGGGATCCATTATGCCAACGGGAAAGATGTCTTCTTAGTGAGGTACAGCCCCAAGGGCGAGTTCCAGGGCGCGTTTACATGGGGAGGGCCCGGGGATGATTACGGTTATGGAATAGCCATAGACAACAATAACAACGTTTATGTCGTGGGGAATTTCGAGAACGTTTGCGATTTCGACCCGGGGCCCGGCGCCGATTATCACGCCGCTGATAATGGCGATATATTCGTCTCCAAATTCGACAACAACGGCTTTTTCCAATGGGCGCGCACATGGGGCGGCGACGGATGGGATTTCGCCGAGGGAGTCGCCGTGAACAACTTCGGACGCGTCTATGTCACCGGAAATATATACGGTTCCGTGGACCTCGACCCGGGGCCCGGCTATGATGTGCAATCACCCGGCAAGAACTGGGATGTATTCCTTGTCGCCCTCGATTCAAACGGCAACTATCGTTGGGGTGATACATGGGGCGGCGACGGATGGGACTTCGGCTACGCCGTAGCGACCGACAACTCATCCAACGTTTATGTCACGGGCGATTTTCAGTACACCGTCGATTTTGACCCCGGTTGGGATACGAAAGAAATTAAAACCGGCTTCGAGCACTACGGCTACCTGAGCAAGTTCGATATGTATGGCGACTTCCTGTGGGTGCGTGCATTAGGGGGAGACGAGGTAGCCCCGCCCTCCAATGACCCCCCGCCGGGATACTGGGATGACTGGGACTGGTGGACCAATTACGGCAATTCGGAATCCGGCTGACCTCCCCTCGACCTGGCCGTTGACCAGAATAACAACGTCTATATGACCGGTTGGTTCGAGGGAGTCGTCACATTCCCCGGCCCGGGCGGCGGCCCGCTGCCGTCGCACGAGGGGAGCAGGGATGCTCTCATTGCCAAGTTCAACTCCAACGGCGGATGCGAATGGGCATTCAATATCGGCGGCACCGGAAGAGATGAGGGCTTCGGCATTGATGTTGACTACAGGGGAAGCGTATATGCCGCCGGGTTCTTCTATGATACCGCCGATTTCGAACCCGGGGCCGGTACTGCCGAGCGCACCTCCAACGGTTGTGACGATATTTGGGTATGTAAATTCCTTCCGGACGGCAATTGGTGATTTCGAGCAAACCAGGGCTTCTTTCCATATATTGAGGAGGGTATGAAGGACTGATCGAGGTGCGGATAGCATAGGCCTTTGAAGGGTCGCTTCGATCAAACAGGGTTCCCGGCGCGGGGCGTCCTGCCCCGCGCTGGGATTTTTGTAGGCTGGAGGCCGGAGGCTGGAGGAAAAGAAGGGAGATTAGGCGGTTCGGCAACCACTCGCTTGGTCTTAAACTTTTGTTTTGTGGGTATTTCATATTATCTTCTGTCTATATTGGGGGCGCTGACTTTCAAGTTGGCATGCCGGTTGGAAAACCGGCGTACCCAGTGCCAGCAAGCTATGCACAATAAATTATTTCTCAATGGAATTGGCATCAATCCGCCAAGGTGGTGGCGGTATGCGCGAAATCGGCCTCATCGTCTTCATAGGGCTCCCAGATGTTGATGATATAAGGCTCCGGTAAAGTTTCACCAAGAAACAGTTGCACTATTGACTGAAATGTCGGCCATTCCTTCGTGAGGATGTAAATATCTTCCTCCAACGGTTCGCGGAACCTCGCCTGTTTGCGAAGCAGCGGCACCGAAGCGCGCACCATCTCCTCGGCGGGGTCAACGGTCTTGACATCGGGCCAGATGCGCATTATCGAAGCCTGCGCCAAGGGGTAATGCGTGCAGCCGTGGATAAGGACATCGCAACCGGCTTTCATCAGGGGAGTCAAATACTCCTCCATCGCGGCATCCATCTCCGGGCAGTCGTACTTGCCCGATTCGATGAGCGGCACAAGCTTGGGGCAGGGTATCGCGGTGCATTCCACTTCGATATTGTACTCGTCGAGCACCTTCTGATGCACGCCGCTGAGGGCTGTTGGCGGATTGGCAATGATGCCGACCTTTGCGGTTTTGGTCGCCCTTGCCGCGGCAAGCATACCGGGGACGATAAGACTGAAAACGGGTACCTGTATGTGTTGCAGGTTTGTTTCGAGAAGCGCCGCGGCGGATGTGTTGCATCCCATGAAAATCGCCCGTATCGGCATCTGGGCCAAGAATTCCATTATCGCAAGGGCGAAGCTCCGTATGGTGGTTAGGCTATGTTGTCCATAAGGGACATGGATAGTGTCGCCCAAATATACAACCCGTTCGCCGGGGAAGTATTTTCGTACCTGCCTGACGACCGTTACCCCCCCTACTCCTGAATCAAACAGCCCTATTGCGCCATGTTTTATTTCAGTACTGCTCATAAGAATGCCATAAATCCTGTAATAAAAAGGGTAATTATATCTCATTCGGGTGGGAAATTGAATTTGAGCCTCTGCTATTCCTGGAAATAGCAGAATGTAGGAGCGGCGCAGCGAAAAGAGGTGCGGTATCCCGTTCGTTGCCAGGTATATCATATCCTGATATAATGTGCGAAAGGGGAACCAAGGAAAGCAGGCCTTAAAATTCAAAATAATATTTTTAACGGGGGTTATTATGGACTCCAAGGGAAGGTGCGATGATATGCGCGCCGGATTCATACAATCAGCCATACTACTCTTGGCTTTATTCCTTAGCTGTGGATGCAAAGGCGGGGGTTCGGCAATGGCGCCTCCTGCCGACAGCACTGGGAACAATGGCCAGGATAATTTGATCTCGCAAGGCCGGGAGGCATTCGGCGGGGGGCGTATTCTGTGCGGCTATTGGGACTGCGCCGTTAATACGCAAACCCTTGAGGTCGAGGCAACGCCGCTGAGGGAAGCTGATTTCCATGCTAACATGGTTTCCCTCATGAATTCGCCCGGCAATATCGAGTTCAAATATGTCTCGGGGGCACCCCTCAAGGGCCAATTCACATATGATATAACCTTGACCCATCCATACTCGTATCCAAAGTTCAATGGTCACGATGTACGCGGGATTGTCATCGGCAGTGGGCCGTATCTATGCGGCTCTAAGGCTGACCCTGATTTGATGTGGATAGCCCCCGGCGGTTTCCGTCTTCTCAATGCTGACGGCTGGACCCGATGGTGGAACCAGAATGAATTCAGTACAGAAGGCATGTATGGTTTCACAGCAGGGATATTCGGAACTCCGGGGTTCCCGGGAAAGGGGGACAAGAAAGGGATGTTGAATCCCTATAAGTATTTCGCACCATGCCTTGGGGCGACTGACCCTGTGGTGCCGAATGTTCTTGACAGCAAAGGGGAATTCACCGCGGGGGGCAGCGCCACGCGCCGTTATGAGATGCAGTTCCCCCTGTTTGGCGGGATACCGGACGTCCGATTTCAATATGCTATTGACGCGAGCTGGGCGCCGCCATCGGGAGGCAATTGCCCGGAGGCTTTTTATATCAAGGTTGACATAACAGAGAACACGCTGTGGTATTACAATGATGCGGCATCGGGCGGTGAATTAGGACTCCAAATCGAGGTGTTCGATTGGGGAGCAAAAGATAATCCGGAGGGGATTGATGGAGAGATAACGACAATATGCCTCGAATCGGACACACTGTTTGATTCGGATGAGCCTGTTTCAGGTCCGGCAAGCCCGGGGTCATCTGTTTATAGCGGGGTCTATACATTCTCCGAATTCAGCGATGGTTTACACCCTGCGGGGTTGGAGAACCAGGAGATACTTGTGAGGGTTGAAGCCAAGGGGCCCTTAAGCTACAAACCGCCGGTGGAGGGGCCTGACTATCCTCCTGAATATGTTAACCTAACGGCTTACGCGATGGTGACCGTCCCCATCGAAGATACATCCGGTGAATTCGAGCTCTTTGATGTAACACCTGTCAGTTTGAACTTCTCTCCGAAATCCGTATTCCAACAAGGGGATTATTTATATGCCGCCTGCGGCTCGCGAGGTCTGATTATCTTTGATAACTCAAATCCTTCGGACCCCATATACCTTAGTACTTTTGATACCGGTATGGATAAGCAGGCCGACGCCATCGATGTAGTTGCTTCCGGGGATTATGCTTATATCGTTGATATTTCAAACGGTTTATATGTTCTCGATGTCAGCCAGCATTCAGCGCCTGAACTGATTAAATACTATAAAGCCGCGAATGAATACAGCTGGTGGCCCGAATGTCTGACATATGACAGCGGCTATGTTTATGTCGGCTACTCAAGTTACAATTTTGGGGGGAAGATGGAAATATATGACACCAAGGACCCATCTTCCACTTTTAAAGTCATAGGTGTTGGAACACCCTCGTTTGTCAATAACATTTCCACATCCAACGGGTACGCCTACGTGTCCAATTATGATGAGGGATTATTAATCTTCGATGCTACACAGCCCGCATCCACACATCTGGTAAAGACTCTTATAACGCCGGGGTATGTCAATGACTGCCAGGTCAAGGGCGACTTAGCATATGTCTGCGAGAATTATTATGGCGTTGAAATCTACAATGTGAGCGTACCCGGGGAGCCTTCTTTGGTTTCCAAGTTTGATACACCCGGAAGAGCTACCGAGATCAACTGTAAGGGCAATTATGCTTACATAGCTGACCGTGGGGGTGGAATCCAGATCGCGTCCATCGAGGACCCGGCGGCGCCCTACCTTGTCGGTTGCAGTAAGGAGCTTCTTCACAATGCGACAAATCTTAATCTGCTCAACGATATGGCCTATGTCTGTTCGGAGGACCTGAATGTAGTCGATGTCAAACAACCGGAAACGCCTGCAGTAATTGACTACAAAGGTTTGCCGTTTGCCTCTTGTTCAGCAATAAACGGCGGTATGGCCTATGTATGCAGCCAAAATGATTTGTATTTTATAGATGTAAGCTCGCCCGGTGCGGCTTCAGTAATCAAGAAATTGAGGATCGTTCCTGAAGGATACAAAATCGGTGATGGACGATTCGATGCTAAATATTCCGATGGTTATTTATATGTTGCTGAACCAATAGTGGACCAGGATAATTCACTTCTTTTCGTGGTTGTCGTCATCGAGGTGGAACCGGTTGAAACGGCCTCCGTTGTCGGATTCAAAATCCTTACCGCCGGCGGATCGCCCTGGTATGATAAAGCAGAGATTCAGATATCAAACGGATATGCTTATGTCAGCGACAACCAGCAGTGGACATTTTATGCGCTGGATATTGGAAACCCAGAAGCCATCAAGGTTGTTCAAACAATAATCACAGGAGTCAATGATTTGTGCGTTCCCGAAGGGTCGGGATATGCATATGCGCTTGGGCCATACGGGGATTTGGAAATAATCGACATTGACCCGCCTGAAGAAGCGCATGTTTCATATACATTTCACATCCTTGACGCCGAGTTCGCAGACGGCATCGCGTATGAAAATGGCTTGATTTATTTGATAACAGCTTCCGCCTCTTCCGATGACACTTGCCAAATGGCTATAGTCGATGTGGACCCTCCCGAGTTCGCTTGTGTAGTTAATGTGATAGATACCGCACCGGGTTTTGAGATGGTAGCTGACAACGGCTATGTGTATGCAACCGGATATGGCGGGATGAAGGTGTACGACGTCGATCCGCCAGAAAGCGCGCACCTCGTTGCGGGGGGGGTTACACCATGTGACCAGATAAGCGCGACCCACATCACAAGGGACGGCAAGTATTTTTATGTTTCCGATAGCGAGTGTGGTTTATTTATTTTCGAGACGGGGTAATGGAATTGCATTGAAGGCGAAGCGTTTGGCGGACGAAATGCTTCGCCCCTGCTGCGATATTTGCATTTTTCCCCCCGAAGCTGTATTCTTTCCGACTCGTGATTATTTTGGCAGGAGGTATGTTGTTTGGACAATGATTATGAGTTGATGATAGTCCTCGCCCCCGATTTGAAGGAAGAACAGTTGTCCGCCATAAAGACACAGGTTGCGGAGGAAATGACCGCGCTTGGAGCAACGATTGAGAAAGAGGATTACTGGGGTAAGCGCGAATTGGCATTCGAGGTCAAGAACTACCATCAGGGTTTTTACCACCTTATAAAATTCAAATCCGCCACCGACCTCCCCAACAAGCTAAAGGGAATGCTCAAGGTAAACGAGAAGATAATCCGCTACCTCATAACAAAACGGGTCATCTTCCCCGAACCGTCAAAACTTGAAGAGGTGGAAAAGAAGCCTAAAGCCAAGGAGAAGCCCAAGGCCGAGGCTGTGCCCAAAATCGAGGAGCTGTTCAATATCGAGCCCAAAGAGGCCGAAAAGGAAGGCTGATAAGCCCCATCCTCCTCCCGGCACCGATCGGGAGGGGTTCATACCCGCAAATACCTTGTGAACTTATGCGGGTAGGAATCACCGAAGGAGAGTGACGTTTAATGGCAAAAGCAAGGGAGAAGGAAAAGAAGGGGAAACGCTGGTACCGTCCGCGCAAGAAAAAGATCTGCCACTTCTGCGCCAACCCACGAGACAGGCTGGATTACAAAAACTACGACCTGTTGCGCAGGTTCATCTCGGACAGGGGGAAAATCCTGCCGAAACGCCGTACCGGAACATGTCCCAAGCACCAGCGTGAAGTGGCCAAGCAAATCAAGAAGGCCCGGGAAATTGCCCTCTTGCCCTACACTTCCGATTGATCCATGTATAGGAGAAAATAATTATGAGAGTTATCCTATTGGCCAACATAGACCGGTTAGGTAAAGCCGGGGATATTGTCGATGTCGCCCCGGGCTACGGAAGAAATTACCTTCTGCCGCGCGGCTACGCTGAAATCCTCACGAAGGGTGCGAAGAAGCAAGTTGAAATCCGCAAGCATTTGGCCACGAAAAGAGCCGACCTTGATTTACAGGGCGCCAATGAACTCGCCAAGCAGATTGAGGACCGGTCGTTTGACGTCAGGGCAAGGGTCGGGGCAAGGGGGAAGCTATACGGTGCAATAACAACCCAGGCCATCGCAGAGGCCATTAATTCAGCCATGGGGGCTAAAGTCGATAAGCGCAACATCACCTTATTGGAGCCGGTAAGGATGCTCGGCGGGTACCCGGCATCCCTGAAGCTGCATCCTGATGTGGCAGTCAATTTCAGGATAAACGTTGTCGCGGCGGAGGGAAGCAAGCTCGGGGCAAAATAGCGGCGGGGGAATCAAGTTTTGTTAGGATAAATGGATGGCACGGTCTGGTCGAGTCTTCGAGACCTGACCGTGGTCTTTGTCCGCTTGCTGACGCGCGCGGTTCCGATTCATAGAAGAACCGGAACCGCGACCGTGAGGGAGCGGACTTACAACTGCTTCTTATGACTCTGACGCGCACGGTCTGGTAAGACCACGGCCAGCCTTCGAGGGCTCAGGCAGGCCGTGCCATCCGGTAGGTTCTACACAAATAGATAAATGGTTTTCTGAGAATTATTAATTAGCCATATTTAAGCATGGATGCCTCCCCATTTTTCCACAATTACTCTTAATCACTCTTAATTTTATTGACGAGCGGGTTCGAAACCGTTATATTCCCCACGGAACTCCGCAATGATATTCAGAAGGAGTTCTCAGAGGGTGAACGATGGCCAGGGTAATAGGAGCCGATCCCGGGGCGGTAAGCCGTGTCCCCCCGCATAGCCTCGAAGTAGAGCGAAGCGTACTCGGCGCAATGATGCTCGAAAGGGAAAGCTGCTTTAAGGCGGTCGAGCTTTTGGAGCCCGAACATTTCTACAAGCCGGGCCACGATGCCATATTTGAAACAATGAGAGAAATGTTCAACGAAAACGAAGCGGTCGACCTCATCACCGTGACCAACCGCCTGCGCGAGAAGGGGGTGCTCGATAAGTTCGGCGGGCCGGCATATATCGCCGGCTTGGTCAATGTGGTGCCTTCAATCGAAAATACCGAGCATTACGCCAGGATAGTACGCGACAAGGCCATTCTACGCTCCTGCATAAAAGCGGCCAATCGCATGGCTGACATGGCATATGGCGAATTAATGCCGGTCGAGGAAATAATCGAGCAGTCGAGCGATGATTTCCTCAAGCTTTCCCGTATGAGCGAGGAAAGGGATTTTGCGCATATGGATATCCTGGCCGAAGAAACGCACAACTCAATTAAGCAGTTGACACAGAAAGGGCCTGAATTCCTCAATACCCCGTTTTATGACTTTAACGAGACCTACCACGGTTTTCTGCCTGGCGAATATGTCATCATAGCGGCACGACCGTCAGTCGGAAAAACATCCTTAGCGCTAAACATAGCCACACATCTCGCCAAGGAATTCAATAAGACAATCGTGATATTCTCCCTCGAAATGGGGAAGGAACAGCTTGCGATACGGTTGATCTCAGGCCTCGCGAACGTTCCAGCGGATGATATCAACGCGGGCAAAATAAGAGAACCCGAGCTTAGAGCCATCAAGACGACAGTGGATATCATCAAGAATTGGGACATCTTCATAGACGATTCACCTTCGCTGACGGTTTTGGACATAAGGGCGAAAGTGAAGCGGCTCTTGTTGGAACTGGATGATAAACTCGATATGATTATCATAGACTACCTCCAGCTTATGGAGGCCGAGCGGGGAAGCCGCGGCGAAAACCGCGTACAGCAGGTGACCCAACTCAGCCGCTCTCTGAAAGCTCTTGCCAGGGAAGTGAACCGCCCGATAATTGTGCTGTCCCAGCTTTCGAGGTATATCGAGCAGCGCGACTACAAGCACAAACTCAGCACCCCCCAGCTTAGCGACCTGAGGGAATCCGGCGCACTTGAGCAGGATGCGGATAAGGTTATATTCCTGCATAGGGTTTCTGACGCCCAGAAGTTGGATAAAAACAACCAGTTCCAATGGAATAAAAGGCGATACTTAGGGAAAACCGAGACGATGATCCCGGTATTCCTCTATGTCTCCAAAAATAGAAACGGCCCTTGCGGTCAAATGCTTCTCGGATTTGAGTTTAAATTGATGCGATTTGGCCGGTACAATGGCGATATAGGGGCGGGGATGTCCGAAGATGATATGGATACAACAAGGATAGAAAGGGACTGATGAAAGTACTTGTTATCGGTTCAGGCGGGCGCGAGCATGCTCTCGCATGGAAATTGGCGCAAAGCCCGAAGGTGGAGAGGGTATATGTCGCACCGGGCAATGGCGGCACACAAACCATGCCCAAGGCGGAGAATGTGCCGATTTCGGTCAGCGATACATTAAAACTTGTCGAATTCGCCTTGGAGCAAAACATCGGGCTGACCGTAGTAGGGCCTGAGGACCCTCTTGTAGAGGGGTTTGCGGACAGGTTCAGGCATAAGTCGCTGAATATTTTCGGACCGGGGTCAATGGGGGCGCGGTTGGAGGGCTCGAAAGAATTCGCAAAGGATTTTTGCCGGAAGTATGGTATCCCTACCGTAGACTTCAAAATTTTCGATAACATCGACGCTGCTGAGGATTTCCTTCAAAGGATTGACCGGGGTATGGTCATCAAGGCCTCCGGTCTCGCCGCTGGGAAGGGGGTTATTGTCTGTTGCAACAAGCGGGAGAACCTTGAAGCTCTCGACCTCGTGATGCGCCAACGGGCATTTGGGGCGGCAGGGGATACGGTGGTCATAGAGGAGCGGCTTCACGGTTCTGAGGCAAGCCTAATGGTGATTACCGACGGCAAGCATTATGTGAAGCTTCCGTATTCGCAGGACCATAAGCGGCAACTCGACGGCGATATGGGGCCCAATACCGGTGGAATGGGCGCATTCTGCCCGACGCCGCGGATAACGCCCGAGCTTGACAGGCGTATTACCGAAAAAATCCTGCTCCCCGCCCTTGAGGGAATAGCCGCTGAATTCGGCGATGATTTCCGGGGGATGCTATACGTGGGCCTTATGATAACCGACCGGGGCCCGATGGTGCTGGAGTTCAACGTAAGGTTCGGCGACCCGGAGGCGCAGGTTGTGCTTCCGCTGTGCGAAATCGACCTCGCTGAAATTCTGCTCCAATGCGCGAAGGGGCAGTTGGGGGAAAATCGCGTCATAACATCCTCGGATAAACGCTGCTTAGGGGTTGTGGTGGCGAGCAGCGGGTACCCGGGGAATTATGCAAAGGGAGTCCCCTGCGGTTTTTTGGATTTAATAGCCGCCAAGGATGATTTCGCTGTATTCCACGCCGGTACAAAGCGCGAGGACGGCAGGCTCGTGTCGTCGGGGGGGCGCGTCGCGACGGTAGTATCTGCTGGTAAGTCATTCGATGAGGTCCGGGGGAGAATTTATACAGAACTCGCGTCGCATGACACCAACGGCTTTTTCTACCGCAAGGACCTTGCATCAGGATTGACCTAAAAATGGTGACGGGGGTGAGTTTCAAAAATGGGGACGGGGGGTTGTTGAAAAAGTAAGGTCGAAGGGGTACCGCATATCTATCAACCGCGTAGCGGTTGCGGCGTATGCCGTGATATGCGGTTTCCAGAGCAGTGCGCGCATCAATAGATACGCGCTACCCGGTCCAAGGTACTTTTTCAACAGGCCCACGGGGGTGAATTTCGGGTGAAAAGTGTCCCGCGTCCCCATTTAATAGCATATTGTCATGGTTGCTCATCTACAAAACCCCAAACTACTCACCCTCCCCTTGGCGACTGCGTTGGCGCTCAAGGAACGGTCGTTGGGAAGAAGGGTGGTATTCACGAATGGATGTTTCGATGTCCTTCACGCCGGGCATGTGTACCTGCTTAATGAAGCCTCCAAGTTCGGTGACATCCTTTTCCTCGGCCTGAATGACGATGACAGTGTAAGGCGCTTGAAGGGGCCGGGGCGACCTAAACAGCCGTTCGAGCTTCGCGCATACACATTAGCAGGGCTTGAAGCCGTTGATTATATCGTCCCATTTTCCGAGGACACCCCAATCGAGCTTATCCGGGCAATACGCCCGGACGTCCTGGTAAAGGGGGGGGATTATACGATTGATACAATTGTGGGGGCGGCAGAGGTTTTATCGTGGGGGGGACGGGTAGAGGTGGTTCCACTTTTCGGGGGGATATCGACAAGCGGGATATTAGGACGATGAAAAAACAAGGCTTTTATACTGAGCATCGATTTTCCCCCGTTGACAATCGTTTAATAATCTGATATTTTACATAGCCTTTACTTTTTGGCGTAAATGGCCATAAAAATCATTTTTGAAGGCGGCGGTGTATTTGTCGGAAGAAAATGCTGACAAGAAACCTGTGGAAGAACAGAAGGTTGAAGTCAAAGCCAAGTTGGTAAAATCATCGGACGGGAAGGAACCCGCGCACGCGGACAACCCCGAGGCAGCCAAGGAAAAGCCTGCTGAGAGCCATGACAGGGGGTACTCCAGGGGCGGGGGGTATTCGGGAGGACGTTACTCCGGGTCAAGGGGGGATGGCGAATCGAGATACCTTTCCAACGATGAAAAATTGAAAATATACAAGAAGCAATCCGAGGAACGGCTTCTCGATATAAAGCGTTCCCGCGAAGCCAAGATAGGCAAAAAACGTATCCGATAAACAGGCCGGAGTGGCGGAACAGGTAGACGCAGCGGACTTAAAATCCGCTGGGGTTCCAACCCCGTGCCGGTTCGAGTCCGGCCTTCGGCATACCCGTATGAACACAATCTAATACGGCCAGGTTGGGGTCGGGCCTGATTTACTCAGCTTTGGATGCGGGTATCACACTTGCCTGTATCAGGCCCGTCCCCAATTTAGCTTTTGAACATGGAAACAACTCCCGGTATCGTATATAATGCCGGGCAGGCTAAATCTTATTAGAGGTAATATGATGGCAAGGTATGTTTCATTCCTGATTTGTACGCTATTCCTTTTTTCAATCATCGGGTGCAATGTCGATTTGACCGAGCAGGGGCAGAAGGATCGCGCCCTTGCCGAGAAAGTCACTGAAAGGCTGAAGACGAGGAAATCAGTATATGGGGAGGTTTTCAAAGAGCTCAAGTATGATAAGACCAAAAAAGGGAATTACAATTTCACGTTCCTGAAAACCGACCTTCAACCCCAGGAAGTTTTTGACTACACGCTTAAGCTGCTGATTATTGTCTCAGACATTAATGATACTGTCGTGATGACGGGCCGCAGTTACCTGTCAGTGACAGGTTTTATGGGGAACGAGAAGGTCGTTGTTGGCTCCTATGGCGGGGGCGGCGGTATTATAAACCCCTTTAAGATACAATTGGAGGGGAGATTCGCGGGGATGCAAGTTAACGAGAATTATTCCGTTAAGGGGGGCACGGGCGGAGGGTTTAAGGAGTAGGTTGGGGGGCAATCAGGATGACCTTATCCAACCCGGCCAACCGTATTAACCTGGCTATATTGGGGTTCACGTTTTTCCATATGACGCGGATTTCCTGCAGGACAGCGAGCTTGGCTACCCTCAACATTGCTGTCAGCCCGGCTGCGCTTACATATTCCACCCTGGCCAAGTCTATGACCAACAGGTCAGCGGCGCGGGCGCATTCATCGGCGGCCCAGTGATAGAACCTGTCGGCATTTCGGGCTGAAATCTCGGTATCAGGCCAGGATCCAACCCATTTTTGGCAAAAACACCCTTGATTCGGCATCGAAACCATCGCAATCGGCATCCCTCTACAACGCAAATTATGTTATCTTATTCGCCAGTTTGGGCAATAACTTTAGCCCCATGCCTGCCCATGTTATGAAAGCCCCTTGAATAAAGGCATCGAGGCCAAGGACATATGTAAGAATATAATGCTTAATGTAATTTTAATGGAATTCTGCCGAATTTAAACCGGCGATTAAACCTTTTCAGCCTTGGATGCGTCTCATCCCGTTGCTGAAGGAGAGCAGACTGTTACTGAGACCCGAACGGCTGAAAGGAATTATTTCGGTAAAATTTTTTTCATGCCCTTGACGGGATGGGAACCGGAAAGTATATTACTTTAAGGGATTCGGCATCTAACTGGCATGTATGGCATTTATATGTCGTGATATATACGGTTAATAACCAGGTTTTACGGTCGATATACGCACATATCGATCTTTGTTTTTTTTATTATACAGGGTAATTTGGGTAAATCTACTATACTGGGGTGATGCTGGACTATGGGTAAATCCAAGGCTACGGTGCCGATGAGGATAGCAAAGGATCCCATTTATAAAGACCTCATCAGCCGTGGACAAGACGAAGGGTGTCTGACGAAAAAGGAAGTTCGTGTAGCTGTGCGCAAGGTAAAAAAAGTTAACCAGGAGGAGATTGAAGCCATCTACAGTTCGCTGGAGCGTAAGAAGATTAAACTGGTTGCCCGGCCGAAGAAGCCGGTTATCAAGATTGAGCACAAACACAAAGAGGCCCCGCGCGAGCCGCTTGAAAGTGATATAAAGCTTACGCACGACATTAAAATCGATGATTCGGTCAAGGTTTACCTGCGGGAAATAGGGTGGGTGCCTCTCCTTAGGGCGGAGGAGGAGGTACGCTTAGCGAAAGCCATCGCTGACGAATCCCTCTCCGACAGGAGACGCGAGATAGCCCGGCAGAAGCTTACCACCGCCAACCTCAGGCTGGTGGTGAGTATTGCCAAGAAGTACAAGACCCAGGGATTGAGCTTCCTCGACCTCGTCCAGGAAGGCAACTTGGGTCTTATGCGGGCTGTTCAGAAATTCGACTATACGAAAGGGTTCAAGTTTTCGACATATGCAACCTGGTGGATAAGGCAAGCCATCACCCGAGCCTTGGCCGACCAGGAGGATATCATCCGTAAGCCGGTGCATATTGTTGAAAAAATCAACAAGCTGAAAAAGGCCACCAGCGAGATAAGCCAGAAAAAGGGCACCGACCCGACGGCGGATGAGCTCGGCAGCAAAATGGGCATGACCGCAGGCAAGGTGCAGGAAATCAAGAAAATAGCGCAGCGCCCAATCAGCTTGGAGACGCCAATCGGTGAGGATGACAACTCCCAATTGCAGCATTTCCTTGAGGACCAGCGGATACAGTCCCCTGACTCCTCAGCGCTGAAACGGCTGCTCAGGGAAGAGTTGGAGAAGGTGCTTTATACCCTGAGCGACCGTGAGCGCCGGGTTATACGCCGGCGGTTCGGTTTCGACGACGGGCACTACTACACCCTCGAAGAGGTCGGGCGCGAGTTCGGGGTGACGCGCGAGCGCATACGCCAAATCGAAGCCAAGGCGTTGCGGAGGCTCAAGAGCCAGAAGCGTAGCGTGCGAATCAAGGATTTCCTCGATATGGGATAAAAAACGGAATATTCCGGACTATATCAATCCCGCCCTTCGGCGGGATTTTTTGCAGTGATTTAATTGGGGACAGGGGTAAATTTTGGGGAGAAAATATCCCCCGTCCCTAATTATTGATTTTGCCCTTCTGGAACCCGCATGAATAGGGGCTGAAAAATGGGGACGGGGGTGAATTTTGGGGAGAAAATATCCCCCGTCCCCAATTATGCAATTATGTCCCCGATTAATTAATGAGACACATCCTGCCTGCCGGGGAGATGGACGTCTCAATGAGATCATGGTATGTTATATGTGATACTTAAGAGGAGGGGGCTCCCTTGGCGGTGATGGAAAAAACGCTGAAACCCTTATCCATTGCGATTGTGCTCGCATTGTTTTTGTATGGATGCAGCCAAGGGCATGGGATCATACAACCCGAGGTACTCCCTGATGTTCAAGGCGCTCAAGATTCCGTTTCCCCTCACTATATAGGCGGCCTATGGACACTCTCGGTCGACCCGAAGGGCGGGAAGTTGGATTGTATGGAATTGCGTGGCGCGGGGTTGCATATCAATGCCCTTCCGTTTCTTGAGCCGCCTGTCAATCTCAATCTGACAATCGAAAATGTCCACTTTACGGGCAGTACTGTTGAGTGTGATGTTGGCCTTAGAAATCCGTTCGTCGGGCAGGAGCAATATACCGGCTTCGACGTCTGCGGCATTATTATAACCAACGGAAGCCTTGGCGGTTTCAGCGACCCCGATATTGTGATGGCAGGCGAAGGAGATACGCGGCTTCTGAATCCCGATGGGCTAACGCGCTGGTGGAATCCGTCGGAGTTCCCATATACCGGGACGATTCTCGGGTACAAGGATGGGCTTTGGGGGACGCCGTACGCGCAGGGGCAATATAACTGCACCTTGAACGCCTACAAATATTTCTGCGACGACTTGACCGACCCTGACGACCCGCTTACCAAGGTAAGCCTGTCAAGCCGTGGGATGTTCAGCGCGGGGCAGAAGAATATGCGGCATTATGCTGTTGATTTCAGCAGCGGGTTAATTTTCAACTATGCCGTTGACGCATGCTGGGCCAAGCCCAAAGGGGACTACCCCTGGACCATCCCCGATGATTTCCCGCCGGTGGCGAACCGTCCGGAGGCGTGGTATGCGTCGGTGACGGAAGTCGAAAATACGCTATGGAATGACGGCGGCGACTCGGGCGGGTCGCTTAAATTGTCAATCGATGTCTATGACTGGTTCAATGCAGCCGAAAACCTTGTACGGGTCGAATCGCCGGGAAACTTCGATATGGTCGAAGTATCAGAGCCAATCGGCGGAGGGGAGGGATATTCGACATACGAAGTCGATATTCCCGATGCCCATCCGGGTCCGGAATACATCGACCTTTTAATAACCGTTCAATCGGGGGCCATCGGCTATGGCGGCCTGCTTCCGGGCAAGCCCGTGAGCGCATATTTTCTGAATACAAGCAAAGTCACAACGGAACATATTCCACCTGCGCAGTTTGCATACAGCTCAAGTAAATCCGGGAATTATGAGGTTTACCTGACGGATATTGATGGTTCATTCGAGACAAACCTGACAAATAACCCGGCGAGTGATTATATGGCTGATTTCAGCCCGGATGGCAAGATTCTATATTTCAATTCGGACAGGGATGGGTTAACTGATGTTTTCGCGCTTGATATGGACACGATGGAAGTTACAAATATAACGAGTGACTCCTTAACGCATGAATATGGTGCGGATGTTTCCCCTGACGGGGAGTGGTTAGTGACGGTACAGAGTTGGAGCGTTACGGATAAGGACATATTCAGGCTTAAGGCCGACGGGTCGATGAGCAAGAACGAATGGATTAATCTTACCAACATGTCAGGGTACGACCATGAGCCTGACTGGTCACCCGATGGGCTGAAGATTGCTTATTACAGGATAGATGGTACGGGGAATGATGCATGGATGATGGATTCACTTGATGGGGGGAATAAGCATAAAATAGTAAGCGGGCCGGGGGATGAGCATTGCCCGAAATTCTCACCGGATGGGGATAAGGTGCTCTATCAGTCCAACAAATTCGGCAGCCAAGGGCTGTTCTATTATTCATTTTCCGCTGATCAGAATTACACATATATTGACAAGAACGGGGTGGAGGAATTGGGAGGTTCATTTTCACCTGGCGGGAATTTCGTGATTTTCGTGATAGGGGAGCCTGCGGATATATATTATGCGCCGTTCCCCGACGCGGGGGAGCCTATTCCACTGGTGACGGGATCGGCCAACGATGCCTGGGCTGTATGGAGGCCGGGGTCATAGGCATCGACATTGCGTAGTGCGGTGCGCGATGCGATTTATCGCAAGCATAATTTCCCTTTATTGATATCAGAATACCTATTAATCATATTTAGCTATAGTATCGGATGGCACGGCCTGCCCAAGTCCGCGAGGGCTGGCCGTGGGCTCAATCAGTGATGTTTTATAGTTGACACAAGAACCACGGCCAGGTCTCGAAGACTCGACCAGGCCGTGCCATCCAATGTGGAAGCTAAAGATGATTAATACCTCCTGCAAAACATCCTCATAAAATATTTCAAATCGCCTTGTGATGGGGGGGGATGTGGTATATTCAAAGTGGTTAAAGGGAAACCCTTTCTACCAAAATCATTCAAGAGGAGGCTTATTATGGGGCGAATAACCAGAGGGGCAGGAAGCCTACTGATGATTTTAATGCTCTTTCTCGGTTGTTCATCCGCAAATACGCCGGCGACCATCCCCAGTAAAGCGTTACAGCCTTCCAACAGCGAGGGAGCGCAGAGGTGGACCTGGGGCCAATGGATGTTTTACATTTCAGAATTGCACGACTCAATCGAAGCGGTTCCAATAAGGGAGACAGATTGGCATGTCAACATATTGAAATTCTTGGAAGGCCCCCCTTGTTCAAACTGTCTGAAAATCGGGGCACCGATAATACAACCCGATAAGACGGTTAAACTGAAGGTAATGCTTACTCACCCCTTCCCGACCCAGCCGCAATACACGGGATTCGATGTTCAGGGAGTAGTCATTTTCCCATCAACAAGGCAGTGGGCGCATTCGCTGGACACATTTACGGGTTATATGAATTGTTTGTGGTATGACCAGGACTCAGCCCCCCTTCGGTTCAGTTGGTGGGGTGATGGGGGACCTGCCCTGATAAATGCTGATGGATACTCGTTTTACTTCTGGCCGGGATACGACCTTGGCGAGGGTTATTCGCTCCCCATTTTCCACTACCAGGACGGCAAGCGCGCATCCGACCAGTCACTCATCGACAGCACGGTGAATCCATTCATATTTTTCAATGACGGTTCCGAGCGCAGGATGTTCAAAACCACTGACACAATCCAGCGGACATACCATTTGAAACTCCCCCCCGGCCCTGTCGCCTTCGGGTATATCGTCATAGCATCATGGGCGCCGCCCACCAAAACGCCCGTCACAAATCCAGCAGTGGATTTCCCCGACTACGCCAATTCCGAGGAACCGTTGGAAATAACATTCAATCAATTCGCCCCGGTTGATCCGAACGGCCCAAACGGCGCAGGTGTATGCGGGGACGGGGAAGAAAATCTTTTCGCCGATGGGACTATCAAGACCTATCCTCATATGAGATGTGATTATGTAATGCTATATGGCCCGGATGTCACCAATGGCCTCGGCCTTGACCCGGACAACACCTGCAGCGGCCTCATTGGCGATGAAATACATAACCCTTTCCCTATGGAGGAATATCAGTTATTCTGCGTGCTTCCCAAAATAGTCGATCCGAACCCATATATCAACGGGACATATCCGGCTCTGCTGATGGTCAGATATGGGTTGGAACCTCCTGTTGACTTTGACAAACTCCAATATTATACCGTCGTCAGCGGCTGGCAATGCAAAATAGTTGATGTGGACTTCCAGGCTTCGGGGTAGTTGACAATTGAACTAAAGGAACAGCTGTGTTTGGCCGGTTTCAGAGAACCGGCTTTTTTTATTTCATTGTAGCTGGCATGGGGTTTATCCGAATGCAACAAATGGTATTATTGCCGGTCTTAGATGTTGATATGAGTCAAGAGGAATAAACCGAACATGTATGTTATTCTCCCCATAATCATCATTCTTGCAGTTGTCATCGGCATCGGCATTTATGTCGCCATCATTTACTCAAGGCGGCGGAACGAAAGATTTGCCACGTTTGCCGAGGGGTTGGGGATGGAGGTCGTCAAGGGGCGGTGGACCGAGCAGCCGAAGTTACGTGGGAGTTATTCCGGCAGGCGCGTGCAAATACAGGATATCGCCCATTCCACCGGCAAAAGCGTTTATTTTACTTATAAGATCACCTATGAATCGGCGGTGCAGTCCCGCGAGAGGGTCTCGGTAAACATATCGCGCCACGGTTTAATAACCAACTTCTTTCTCAACATAGGCAAAATTTTCGGCTATAAAACTGTGCCGTTCGATAATTTCGAATTCGATTCGTGTGCAATTGTACGTTCAAGCAACGCCGATTTCGCCCGGGCACTGCTTGATGTTGAGTTGCAGCAGGATATCCAGAATTTGCGCAAGGGATGGATTGTTATTAGGGGGGATAAGATTACTTTTGAGGAATATGGACAGGCGCAGGATAACGAGAATCATGTAAGGGAAGTCCTGCCCTTGCTTGATAAGATTGAAGGAAAGCTCAACCGGCTTGGTTCGAGTTATGTTGATACATATGAGAAGCAGGGGTTGTCATCCTTTTAATAAGCAATCACTGAGAGCATTATCCTGAGGGCGCAATTCTGGGAGCGCAATCCTGGGAGCGCAGGCTTCCAGCCTGCATGATGATAAGAGGTTATTTAGGAATCATGCAGCCAAGGATGGCTGCGCTCCCAGGGAACTGCGCTCATGGTATAATCCTGGGAGCGCAATCCTGGGAGCGCAGGCTTCCAGCCTGCATGATGATAGGAGATTATTCAGGAATCATGCAGCCAAGGATGGCTGCGCTCCCAGGAGAATGCGTTCCCAAGGAATTGCGCTCTCAGGAGAATTGCGCTCTCAGGAGAATGCGCTCTCAGGAGAATGCGCTCTCAGGAGAATGCGCTCTCAGGAGAATGCGCTCTCAGGAGAATGCGCTCTCAGGAGAATGCGCTCTCAGGAGAATGCACCCCCAGGAGGGCGCTAATGTATGGGATATTTTTCCCCCTCGTAAATGCATCTTAAATTACGGCGGCAATAGGAGTACAATAGCGCCAGCATTTTATTATTTTCAAACTACTGGGGATGGGGGAGGCGGCCGGTGACTACTAAAGGAAAGCGACAGGAACAAAGGGAAAGGAGAGTTACTTTCGGGTCGACCCTTTTTACTTCAGCCCTGACCGTATTGGCTGCGGTGGTCATTTTTTTCGTCATAAACAGCTTCAGGCCCGTTAGCAACCAAAAGGAATTTTCAGGGTTAATATCCCCAGCCGATGGAAGGATAGTTTTATCGAGGGATCCTGACCTTAATATTGACGGGATTTATTTTGATGATTTTGACAAGAATGAAAGATCAGTGCCGTTGGATGACAACCCCGGTTACAAGTTGAATCTATTCGTGCTCAGGGAACGCGAAGGTTGCCGGGAAATTGATATGCTCAAAACCCTCTCATCGGATTCAATCGAGATATCAACACTCCCCGAAGTACCCCAGGAAATCGAGATACAGGTTACCGACGGCAGCGGCAAGGGAAAAATCCAGCTTTATGTAATTACGGACCGGCCGTATCCGGGGGGCCAAATACCCGCCTATAAGGGAACCGCATCGACCAAGGACAGGTTCAGAGTCCAAGTAGGGCGCAAAGGACTCACGGGTTTTTTAAAGGCCGAAGCCGGCGGCTTCTATACACCCGGTATAACGAGCGGCGTTACAGGCCTTGGTGAAGGCCCGGTGGCTGCAATTTTAGCCGTAAGGTTGCAGGGTAATCGCGCAGTGGGCCGCTCGCAGCTTGTCATTCTCAAGCGTAAGGGGATACTGCATCCTGATGATATATGGTTCGACGAAGATAGAACGGGTTATTTCAGCCTCCCATTTCTGGGCAACAACTTGGATACATCACGCTTAGCCTTTCTGACGCCGGTGAAAGAGGGGAAACGGAAAGTGGTCATTTGCACTATGGATTACAAGCAGCATTACGATGTCTCCGCGCTGTTCCCCGAAGGGCCGATAACAATAGACCATTGGGGTAAGACACAAGAGGATTACAATATCCTTTATGTGAGGGAAGAATTTGGAGAGGGTAACTTGCAGAAAGTGAGAGTCGGCACGCTCGATGTCGCAAGATTCATGGAGAACTTGGCATCATTTCCCCCGCAGGAGGCTTACGAGAAGGGTTCGACAGTGGGCCAAGAAAAGCAGGCTGAAGGTGCGGGGAAACCGGGGGGATAAATGCAGGTTATGGATAAATATGCCGAATGGCTTGATATTGGGGGTCATAAGCTCCCGCGATGGGGTTGCAGTGCAAGGCGGCCAGGAGACGCATATAACCCTGAAGCTCCCTGATTATTTGGGATAATATGTAACCCGCCCTCTCATAGACGGGCTACGAACTCGCACACTGAAGTGTGCGGTACCCTATTTGTATTTATGATTCCGAGACAGCCCCGGGGGATGCCGGGGAAATAATCAACATATTAACATTCTCAGCGGGCTCCGGGACGGGGGTGTCCCGAAACATCGAGAAACATCGAGAAGATTAAGAATGGGTGCCGCATATCTATTGCCGCATTGCGGCACGATGTATATCGTGATGTGCGGCTGCATACAACTCATCATATCGCACATCACAATAACTTGTTTCCCATGCGGGCAAATAGATGTGCGGCACCCTGCAAAACCGCGATCGATACTTGGTAGTCCGGGGTTGGGGCCATCCAATTATTTATTAATCAATTGGCCCCTACCCCGGGTAGGCCGCATTTTATTGATATATTGATAGGATGCGGCCAACCCGGGGCTACCAACATGTAGCCCGGCAATCCTCTGCCGTGGATGATGTTGGGAATATGTTTGCCAATATAGTATAATTAAGTGGCCAGACGTAGAAGGATTGTTGTCAATGGAAAGGAATATGATATACAACGTTCCCCGGCAACTGAAATGCCGGGCAACGGGACTTTTGGAAAGGAGCAACCCGAATGAAGTATTATAAATTAATATTAATCTTACTATGGATGGTTTATACAACTTCTTGTTTTCATAGCTTTAAGCCCAAAGAGGGGAAAGACTTCGATGTCTTAATATCCAACCTTAAAAGCGATAATCTCATAACTAAGACGGATGCGATATATGACATTAAAATGATGGGTCCGAGCGCAAAAGATGCAATACCATCATTGATTGATATCTTCAAGGACGATAATCCGATGGTCAGGCATTCTATTCCAGGAGCTGTGGCTCGCCTTGATCCTGATTTTATGGAGGTGCAAGGATTCCTGGCCACAGCTTTCTCAGATAAGGACATAGACGTTAGGGACTCAGTAATATTTGCTTGTGAAGAGTTTGTTGATAAGGGGGCAGGGGAATTAGATATCACTAAATTTATGGCAGCAATTGAGTCTGGTCTTTATGCGATCGATGCAGTACAGCGGACGCAGACAATTACATTATTGAATTGTTTCAATAATATTCCTCAAGAACTGAAGAGTAGGATTGCTGATTTAGCGAGGAACGATGAATCAATTAGTGTAAGGCGAGAAGCTATAAAATTGATTATCAATATCGGGGATAATAGCACTTTAGATTTCAGTCAATTCCTTAGAGATGATTCAGCGGAGATAAGGGCATTAGGATTAATACATTACCTTAAGAGCCCTGAAGAGATAAATGAAGTAAAGGAAGATATAATAAGGCTTGTCAATAATGGTGAAGTGAAAGATTTTTTCGGTCTAATATTGGTCTACGGAGTACTAAAGGAGGAATGCGGTATTGACATGACGGAAACGTATCTTAGGTTGCTAAAAGAGGGTGATGAGGAGTTGAGAGCTGCGACAGCTGAAGTGCTTGGAAGCATACCAAGTAATGAGATGGTTATTGAAGGTTTGGTTTTGGCTTTAGACGACAAGAGCGGAAGAGTAAGGACTAATTCTGCTATGTCTTTGGGGCTAACAGGAAAGGCAGCTCAAAAAGCAATGGGGAAGTTGGAGTTTTTGAGCAAGAATGATACATACATTGATGAAAAAGGTGAATACACTGTTAGGGAAGCCGCACTTAAGGCAATATCGGCAATAAAGAGTTCAATTTAGAGAAAGGTGTAATAGGACAACCCGGAAAAATGACGCAGACCGGAATATGTTTTATTATACTGTAGCCCGACAATGCACTTACCTGGTTAAGTGTTCATATATTAACGTTCCAGGCAACGGGGTTGGCAGGCAACATCTATTCCTCCTCCCTCACCTTCAACGCCACTAAAAACGCCTCCTGCGGGATGTTGACACTGCCGACCTGTTTCATTTTTTGCTTTCCTTTTTTCTGCTTCTCCAACAATTTTCGCTTGCGCGTGATGTCGCCGCCGTAGCATTTCGCGGTGACATCCTTGCGCATCGCCCTTATTGTCTCCCGCGCGATGATATGCCCCCCGATGGTCGCCTGTATCGGCACCTCGAACAAGTGTCGCGGGATTGCGTCGCGCAGCTTAAGGCATAAATCGCGCGCGCGGCGATACGCCCCCGGCTCATCGACGAGGAAGCTCAACGCGTCAACCGTTTCCTTGTTGACCAGTATATCAACCCGCACAAGCTTGGTAGGCCTGAAACCGGAGAGCTCATAGTCGAGCGACGCATAGCCGCGGCTTACCGTCTTGAGGCGCTGGAAGAATTCGACGATAAGTTCAGCAAGCGGCATATTATATTGTATTGCCACCTGCTGCGGGTTGAGATATTCCATCGATTTCTGCTCGGCACGCTTGCTGTGAGCGAGCTCCATCACGGGGCCGATATATTCCGTCGGCGTTACGATTGTCGCGCGGACATATGGCTCCTCGATGCGCTCCACGTGCGTCGGGTCGGGTAGCTCGGCGGGTGAATCAATCTCGGTGACCTCTCCGTGCCGCCCATAGATTTTGTAGACGACGTTAGGTACAGTGATGATAAGCTCGAGGCCATATTCCCGCTCGAGCCTCTCGACGATTATCTCCAAGTGCAGCGCGCCGAGGAAGCCGCATCGGAAGCCGAATCCCAACGCTGAGCTCGTCTCGGCCATGAAACAGAACGATGAGTCATTGAGGCTAAGCTTATCCAGCGCAAGGGCGAGTTTCTCATAGTCCTCGCTCTCGACAGGATAGAGGCCGCAGAATACCATCTGCTTCATCGGCCTGAAACCTTTGAACGGTACGACTTTATCCCGCTTCGCCGTTTCAACAACGGTATCCCCGACCCGCGCATCGGCGACGTTGCGTATTGTCGCGATGATGTAGCCGACCTCGCCCGCGTTTAGCGTCTCGACGGGGGTCATGTCGGGCTTGAATACGCCGACCTCGTTCACCTCATATTTCGCGCCGGTGAAATAGAGCTCGATACGCATCCCGCGCCGTATCACGCCGTCAAGCATGCGGACATAGACGATGACGCCGCGGTAGCTGTCGTAGTGGCTGTCGAATATGAGCCCCTTGAGCGGCGCATCGGGGTCGCCGGTCGGCGGCGGGAATTTTTTGCAGACCGCCTCAAGTACCTTTTCGACGCCGGTGCCTTCTTTTGAGGATACCCTGAAGACATCCTCCGGTGCGCACCCGAGGAGATTTACGACCTCCTCGGCAAGCTCATCGGGCCGCGCGGAGAGGAGGTCGATTTTATTCAACACCGGTATGATGGCGAGATTCTCCTCGAGCGCCAAATACAGGTTCGCCAATGTCTGCGCTTGGAAGCCCTGGGATGCATCGATGAGCAGGATGGCCCCTTCGCATGACGCAAGCGCGCGGCTTACCTCGTAGGTGAAATCGACGTGGCCCGGTGTGTCGATGAGGTTATATTGATATGTCACCCCGTCGGCGGCTTTGTAGTACATCCTCACAGCCTGCGACTTTATGGTGATACCCCGCTCGCGCTCCAAGTCCATGCGGTCGAGATACTGCTCGTGCATCCTCTCCTTTGGGACCGTCCCCGTGATTTCGAGGAACCTGTCGGCCAAAGTCGATTTGCCATGGTCGATATGCGCGATGATGGCGAAGTTGCGTATGTCAGCGATTCCGCTCACGGGTATATTATAGCGGTATGACGGGCCGGGTTAAACGTCCGGCCCATAAAAACCTCCCCTGGGAGCGCAGGCATCCTGCCTGCATGAATCCAGTAATGAATAACGCATTATTTGGAATATTAGCAAGTTGTTAAATATATCATTAATCCCAAATAGTGATTTATTTTATTGCAGGCAAGATGCCTGCGTTCCCAGGACGGTCCAATAAGACAATCAAGGGTGTGCGGAGATATCGGATTTATTGCAGGCGGGACGCGTGCGCTACAAAAGAAAACAAACAAGGGGATTAAATGAAATATCAGTTGGGTTTATTCCGTTGCCTTTTTCCGCGTCTTCTTATATTCCGGCAAAGCGTTGGTGATGCGTTCCTGCTGGTGCTTTAGCATCTGCCTGAAATGTTTCAGGTTGACGCCGCGGGCCCATCCGCGCAGGGCGAAGGAGCCGAAGATGCGCAAGATTGTGCTTCGCCATATGCGGTATATTTCCTTCGTTGCTCCGGATGCGCCCTGGGCGAAAAATTCCGCCAATTTGCCGTATGCTGGGAACGGCTTGCGATACCGTTCCTCGAATTCGCGCCGTTTTACCGCGAGCATTTGTGCGCCGCGGCGTACGAAGTAAAACACCCAATCAATCGGGGAGAGGGGACCGAGGTAGAGGAGCTTCAACATATTCCAAGGGCTGTAGAATTCATGCATTATACGGGTTGCTTGCTCCTGAAGTTCGACCGCGTTATCACCGGGGTCGGGTTGATACAAGAGGAAATTACCGTCATATTTATCCCAGCCGACCACTTCCAACGGATATATGCGGCCTTCGGCTTTGAGGCGCTCATACAATTGGCTTCCAGGAACCGGCACCGCTTTCAACACCTGAAGCGTATCGATTCGCGAGCGCGTGATGAAATCGATATAACGGTCGGCGCGTTGTTTCAGAGTAAGCGGATGGGGGGATTCATCACCCAATTTGCCGGGATAACCAAAGATGAACATACCGTGAATCAGGAATCCATTGCGCCGCATATTACGCAGGTCGTATTCGACATCCGCGATGTTCTGGCCCTTGTGCATATTCTTCAAGTCTTCCGGTATCGGGGACTCGATGCCGACGCACAGCACCTTGGCCCCGGCATCCTTGAGCGCTTCCATGAGCCGGGGATCGCGGGCAACCTGGGTGCGTACCTGGAGAGTGAAATTCAGCCTCACGTGATACTTCCGCTGGAATGCGGCGATACCCTCGCACAAGGCAAGAGCGCCTTCACGATCCTGGGCGAAGTTGTCATCAACGAAGAAGAAGTGCCGATGCCCGGCGGCGACAAGGTCTTCAAGATGCCGCAGAGTCTTCTGGTAAGATGAGACCCTGGCCGGCCCCATACGGGAATTAACCGAGCAGAATTCGCACCGGTAATTGCATCCGCGGGTACGCGAAATGGGCACGAATTTGACCTTGCGACGGGTATCCACAAGCAGAGAAAAATCCGGGTCGGGCAAAGTATCAAGGTCCGCGACAGGGGGTCTTGGTTTTTGTATGATGATACTGCCGTCCGCATTTAAATATGAGAGCCCGGGAATGCATGCATAGCTCCCGCTTGCGAAATGGGCATCCATCGACTCGATTAAAGCCGCCTCCCCTTCGCCACGCACAACCACATCAATTCCATTATGCAGCGCCTCTTCCGGCATTGCATCCACATGGCCCCCACCTGCTATGGTTAGAACCCCGAATTTTTTATACAGTGTAGCAAGCTCAAACACCCGTGGCATGGTGCTTGAAAGCCCGCAGTAAAAACCGACGACATCGGCGGGACGTTCCTGCTGCAAGGCATAATGGTCGTTATTGCGCCAATTGTTTTCATCGATAATTTCCACGCGATAACGCCCCGTAAGAGCGGCGGCCGTACCGACATAGATAAGCCCAAGCGGGGGAATGGCTACGTGGGAGTATATGTTTATATAAGGGTACTTCGGTGCGATAAGGCGAAGCAATTTCCTCTCCGGGACGGTACCGGTTTCATTTTCAGTTCCAGGATCTTGTGATTCCAAATGCCCCCTCCTCTCGGGGTTATCTTTATTTTTATTTAGATATTATACCGGAAATATCCTGTTCCCGCAGGTTTATCCGGTTTACGATTATGGATTATTCTCATATTTACGATACATCTCCATTTGCCGTTTTATTACCCCTTGCCCTCTTGAAGAGGAGGTCCTTTATCATCTTCAATTCTCCGGCGCGCATGACAATAAGCAGCGAAGTGAAAATCACGAGGGAAAATACCACCGCGATGAGAAAGGATGCGAAGACAATCTTGAAATCGGCCGGGTCAGGCATCGGAGCATGAAAGAAGTATTTCCTGGCTACCGCATAGAAGTACTGCGCTGAAACGTACTGCCAGAAACCCGCAAAGAGGATTTTCGCCACATGGCGGTTTAGGTGCATGTTGATAAACCCGCCGTAACGCCTGTTGAGTATGAATACGAGGATGCCGAGGTTGACAAATGCGACTAAGCTGGTGCTGAGGGCAATCCCGGCAAATCCCATACCGAGGCCCCACGGCTGGGCAAAGTAGATATCTGTAAAGTAATTAAGGAAAATGCTGAATATCCCTGCATACAGCGGGGTTTTCATATCCTGCCTGGCGAAGAAAACCCTCGCTATGAGCAGCATCAAAGAGGCGGGTACGATGCCAAGGGTGAACATGAAAAGCGCTTCTGCGCAATCCGTGGTGGCTTCCCTGGTAAAAGCGCCGCGCTCGAAGATTATCTGGATGATGGGGCGCTTCAGGGCTAAGAAGATGACCATGGCCGGTACAACAGTGAAGATAAGAATCCTCACTCCCGCCTCGGTAGTGCGCTTGAATTCTTCTATCTTGCCTTCGGTGAGATAACGCGATATTGTCGGGAAAAGTGCCGTGGCTACCGAGACGCCGAAAACAGAAAACGGGAGCTGCTCTACGCGGGAGCCATAGGTCAGCGCGGAAAGGCTTGCGGGGGCAAGCGATAAGGCTATCGATTTATCGACAAATGTATTAACGATATAGGTGGCATACCCCAACATCGCCGCCGGTGCAAGAACAGCCATGCGGGCATAAACCGGGTCTCTAAGGTTGATACGCAGGCTTATATGAATTCCATCGCGCCAAAACCTTGGCATCTGGTATAAAAGCTGCGCCAATGCCCCTACAACAAACGCAATTGCGGCAACCTGGATACGTGCGGTGGTGGATATGAAACCCTCGGCAAGAAGCATGAAAATAATAACGATATTGAAGAAGAATGTAGCGATCGATGGAGTCTGGAAATTCCCCAAGCTGTTCTGTATGCCCTGGGCAAGCCCCGAAAGGGCGACAAAGATGATGATGGGGAAAATCATCCGGGTCAGCGCTACGGTCAATTGGAAGATTTCCGGCCTGACTTCCCCCATGCCAACGAATTGAGCCAACCTGACAATAAGCGGTGCGATAATCACACCGAGGATGGTTACGCCCACGCAGGAAAGAAATATGAAACCGAAGACCTGGCCGGACATGCGCTTCGCTTCTACCAGCCCTCGTCTCTGGCGATATTCGGCGAAGATGGGGACGAATATTGATGAAAGTGCGCCGCTTATGAGGAGGGTACGCATCAACTCCGGGATGGAGTATGCAAAGAAAAAAGCGTCGGTGTCTCCTGTGGCGCCGTACAGCTTGCCGACCATCGCTTCGCGTACCAATCCCAACAACCGCGAAATGATGGTGGTCGTAACCAACAGCACCGTGGAGCGCGCAAGGAATCGCCCTTGCGTTTCAAAGCCTACCGCTTTTTCTTCGATATTCTCCATTAACAAGCAGGGGCGCCATCACGCCCTGGGCTATGATTCTATCAGATTAATATCCGCTTGGGCACTATTGTGCGCGTCTTCGAATTGGTTTTTATAGCGTTGTCTCCGCATAGTCTTGACAATCCTCTTCTTAAATATATTTACATTTTCCCCACCATAAGCTAAGATTACCATTTGCCAAAAATAACTGTTCAAGGCTTGGTGTAAATGAGCTTGAATTTATCAACCATCCGTGATGCCGTTTATAACTTGGGAGGGGCCATACAACCGGCCTCTGATACCGAAGAGACATTGGTAACCGCCGCGATACGCACGCTTGCGTCCGGCAGGCCCACTGGTGAGGGGTTCATAGAGGTTGCTCCCCCCCAGTTCGGGTTGAATTTGGCTTCCTTCGGCGCCGTGATTTCGCGCACCTTTCTCATCGGAGAAGTGGGCGGCAATGGGAAATTGATACCCTTGCATTACACCAATATCGCCGCAACAATTCTCATAAGGGAGATGGGGAGCCTGCGCCAGGCATCGCCCCCGTTGCTCGGGCATTACCTCTTGGTTCCGATAGAAAAGATGCCCAACCCCGAGGCAGTAAAAGGGCTTGCGGAATATGGCCTGCCGTTCATCGATACAAAATGCACATCCGATGCATTCGACGAGATGCGCCGCGCGGCCCTCCTCGCTGCGGAGACGGCAGCGGTGGAGCTATTCTCGCACCGGGTTTGGGAATGGCGGCAAAAATATGGCGGCGAGGGCCAGGCGTTGGCTGTCGCCGGGACTTATGCCCAAGTCCTGCCCGATGCAAGGGGGCATGATATTATAGCCGTCAGCGATGCCTCATCGGTGTTAGCTTCGGAACGTGAAGGTTTCGTCGGCAGCCTTCCTTATGGTTCTATGACCCATCCATTCGTTGTCGATGACGGCACACGCTACTTTTACCTGCGATTAAGGGACCACAACCTGAAAGACCCCGGTTTCGGCCTTGTGCGTGTGGAATTTATGCCAGTGGAAGGGGTAAACGATATAGAATACGCAAAAGTGCTCGCGTATTATATTTTGCGCGAACGCATACCTATAAATCTGACATGGCGGGGCAGCAGCAATCAGATTTACCCGCTGTCCGCCTGCTTGACTTATATGTTGGATTTCACCGTATCACCTCAGACGGTGAGCGCTTACTTCGGAAGGAGAGATTAAAGAAATGATAACCGAAGAGAATGCAGTATACCTGAACTTATTGGAAGGGGTCATAGGCAAAACAGTTTCCACAAGGGAATTTCCCAATTCTACCGATACCTTTCATTTCTGGGCCGCACGGGGCAACAGGAATATCCAGTTGGGCAACTTGGTAGCCTGCGTGAATAACCTTGGGGAGGTGACATTCGGGGTTGTTAACGAGGTACGTTCATTCCTTGATATTGACAACTACATCGTCGATTACATCTCTCATGATTTCGGCAATCCCGATGCAGAGCCGCCTACAAAGGTGCCAGAAGTCGTTGTGGCAAAATGCCAGTTCATCATGAACACCACCGACAGGGTACGTCCGGTTGACCGCGCGGATGTTTATTTCGCCAGCCCTGAGGGCATAGAGTTCGCCCTCGGCATGGACATATACAAGGGCGAGGACAAGGGACTTCCTATCGGTGTGTTCGAAAACGGCGACGGCGAAATGACCCCGCTTCTTCTGGATGAGAGCTTCCTCCTTGGGCCTGAAGGCGCTCACCTGAATATAAGCGGCATATCGGGTCTCGCCACCAAAACCAGTATGGTTGAGTTTATACTGAAATCAATCTTCACATACTGCTCGGGACAGCGCGGACGTAAAATCGCTGTTGTGGTGTTTAACGTAAAAGGAAAAGACCTCCTCTACTTCGACAAGCCAAACCCATATCTTTGGGAACAAACCAAGCTTGCAATAAAGTCCAAGAAAATATATGACCTCATCGGCATCGAACCTGAGCCGTTCCACAATGTCCGCATATTCGCCCCCTACGACCGGCGCAAGATGTCGCGGGTCAAATCAATCCGCAACGACGGCAAAGTCGAGCCGTTCGTGTGGGACATCGCGGAAATCCAGGATGATATCGCAATCCTCTATGATGAGACGAGCTGGGATGACAGTATCGAGGCGGTATGGGTGGATGTCCAGGCGGTTCTCGAGAAACAGGAAATCACCGATTATGACCCGATGATGGCGTGGCTCAACGAGGAGCGCCGCGCGACATACGACCCGCGGCATACCAACTGGCACGGCCACGCGAAGCATATCTTCTACAAGTGCGTCAAAAACTTGCAGGCGCTGCCGCAGTTCTATGACGGCCTTGTTGCGTACGGTACCGACAAGCCGATTGATATTCCGCTGGATGAGATAAAGTCCGGCTCCGTTTTCGTCATCGATATCCAATCGATGAACGAACGAGGCCAGAGGTTGGTATTCAATAAAGTATTGAAGAAATTGAACCAGTCACTTGAGAAACTGACCACCGCCTCGGAGCTCGACAACATCATCGTATTCTGCGATGAGCTCAACAAATTCGCGCCGCGTCTATCGACAGGACGCGAGCACATGAAGCGGCAGCTTATCGACATCGCCGCGCGCGGACGTTCCCTCGGCCTGACGCTGTTCGGTGTTGAGCAGTTCGCGTCCGAGGTTGACAAGCAAATCGTTGACAACGCCGCGACATTGATGTATGGCCGCACGGGCTATGCCGAATTGAAGGACCCCATCTACGGCTGGCTGTCGGATGAATTGAAGGCAAGGCTCAGCACTGTTCCGCGTGGAACCATCCTTATCAAGCACGCCAAATTCACGCAGCCGCTCTTCCTGAAGTTCCCCTTGCCGAGCTGCATACCGGGCGACCTTTACCGCCCCGCCCCCGGCGAGGAGATGGAGGGATTCATCGATCTCGAGCTCAGGGGCGCCGAGACGGCGTTTGCCCAGTCCGAAGGCCGCGAAGTTGAGTTCTAATGGAGTCCTGATGCGGAACCCGGATACATCAAAAATATTCCCGCCCTGAAAGGGGCGGTTTCTTGAATGTGTGTGGGGCAGGCTTTCCAGCCTGCCATGCATAAGGCAGGTTGGGATGATTGATATATATAAGCCAGGTTGGAAAGCCTGCCCCACGCAAGGGATTCAAATAATGAAAAATTCATGTGTGTTATTTATATTGTCCGTGATTATCGTTCCCATCCTCCCGGCATTGGGGAGTGCCACTCCGCTTGGCCTTCCTGATGATTTCGACCCGCAGCAACTCAGGGACCTTGGCATTTATGATTTCGTAACCGCGTCTGAGCAAGGACGTTCCATCGGTGAAATGGTTCTCGACATCGAAGGCGCCCCTGCGAGGGCATATGAAGTGCTCGAGAATGCCGTCGCAACCTGTGTCTTTGCCACGGACCCGAAGGACAACGAATTAGCAACATTAAAAAAAGTGGATTCCGCGCTCTTCGGGGCTTTGGGTTTCAGCCGCGGCGTTCCCGGGACGACTTTTACCGAAGCGTTGATGCGCAAAACGCTTGATTGTTCAGACGCGTCGCTCGTTTTCATTACGGTTGGCGAACGGGCGGGACGTCGCTGGCGCGCCGCCATGGCCCCGTTCCATATGTTCGTTGCTGCCCCGGAAGGGGAATGGTTCATCTTCTGGGAGACGCAAACGGGCGCTCCATTCGATGTCTATGACATGATTGCCTACCACGGCCTGAGGCAGGAGCTTATTCAAGCCGGGGTATATCTCAACGCTATGTCCGTACGCAACCATGTCGCGGAGACATACCGGAACATCGGCGGCATTCTTGTGAGGAAGGGGCAACTAAGCCGCGCGATGGCGTATTTGAATAAAAGCCTCTGGCTGTGGCCCGACCACCCGCCGACCTTGATATGGCGCGGCTATGCTCTTGCTCTGGCGGGTGATTATGCAAAGGCGGAGGCGGATTACCTTGCCGCCCTCGATATCGACCCGCTGGACTGGGTCGCGAATTACCATCTGGGGGTTCTCTATAACCGGACGGGCAGGGAAGAGGACGGGAAGGCGTTGATTAAGGTCTCAGAACAATACCGCCCCCCGAATGCCAGGTGGGTGTTAGAAGAGGCGCTGCCTTATATAAGGGAGAAGTATTAGAATTCGATTCCATTTTCCCCGAAAATTCAGTATAATTGTGCCTGATATTAAGAGCTAAACCTATACTCGCCTGGGGGACGAGATTGGTTGTTTTTGGCTTAAATGAGGTTTTTTACGTGTAAAAATGGGGTAATTAAGTCTGATATTATTTAATTAAGAAGGGTTGAACTTTGTCAACTAAATAAACCCTTATACCGACGCGTTCACATAAATGCGTCTGAACTTTGCGTGGCGCGCTCGGTATACACCCAGGAGGTGTTTAGATAAATGTTAACGCCGTTGTTAGGTATTAACATGCCAGGTTTGGCGTTCGGTGGTCTGGTTTTCGCGATTTTTCTTGTAGGTTTTGTCGTCTCGTGGGTTGTTAAGACTTTCGTTTGGGACAGAGGTAAAATCGATTCGGCGGTAAAGAAAGCCGAGAGAATTGTTGAGGACGCAGTTAAGGAAGGGGAACTTAAGAAGAAGGATATCCTCATTGCGGCCCAGGAAGAGGCCGAGAGGAAAATAAAGGAAGCGGACAGGGATGTCCAGAGGAAGCAGAAGGACATTGAACGCGAGCGCATAAAGGTCCTGCGCGAGATTGAAAAACTCGAAAAACGTAATGACCAGGTTCAGAAGCGGCTTGAAAATCTTGACAAGAAGGAGAAGCGCCTGATCCTTCAGGAAGAGGAGCTGACCCAGAAGATTGAGGAACAGACCAAAGAGCTGGAGCGCATATCAGCGCTGACCATGGATCAGGCTAAGGAGCTTTTACTCCAGCGGATGGATAGGGAGCTCGATAGTGAGTACGCCAAGAAGATTTCTGAGTATAAGACCCAGCTCAAAGAAGAAGAGAACAAGGTAGCCAAGAAGGTTATAACCTTGGCGATTCAGCGTACTGCGGTTGACCATGTCGCTGAGACTACAACATCAGAAGTCAAGCTCCCCTCGGACGACATGAAGGGGCGCATTATCGGCCGCGAGGGCCGTAACATCCGTACATTTGAAACCCTCACAGGGGTGGAGGTCATCATCGATGATACGCCTGAGGCTGTCGTTCTAAGCGCGTTCGACCCTGTACGCAGGGCCATCGCGAAACTCGCTTTGGAGAAACTCATCCAGGATGGGCGCATCCACCCCTCGCGTATCGAGGAGATGGTCGAAAAAGCGCGCAAGGAAATCGACAACGCCATCAAGGAAGCCGGACAGCAGGCGGTGCTTGAAGTGGGTATCGGCGACGCCGCCCCCGAAATGATTCGGCTTTTGGGCCGGCTTAAGTACCGCACTTCCTACGGGCAGAATATCCTTAAGCATGCCGTCGAGGTTGCTTTCCTTACCGGCAACCTCGCGAGCGAACTAGGCACGAACCCGATATTAGCCCGCCGATGCGGATTATTCCACGACATCGGCAAGGCCGTCGACCATGAGATTCAGGGTACGCATGCATCCATCGGGTCGGAGCTCGCGCGCAAGTACAAAGAGCCGAAGGGGGTCGTACACGCAATCGCCGCGCACCATGCCGAGATTGAGCAGAAGACTATCGAGGCAGTGCTGGTGCAGGCGGCCGACGCGATAAGCGCGGCACGTCCGGGGGTACGGGGCGAGACTTTGGAGAGCTACTTCCGCAGGCTGCAGCAGCTTGAAACTCTCGCACAGGGGTTCGAGGGGGTTGAGAAGTGCTATGCCATCCAGGCGGGGCGCGAAATTCGTATCATGGTCGTCCCCGAAGAGGTTGACGACGCCGCGGCCCCATTATTGGCGCGGAAGATAGCGAGCCGTATCGAGGAGGAACTTGATTATCCCGGACAGATTAAGGTGACGCTCATACGCGAGATGCGCGTCCAGGAGATTGCGAAATAACCAGGGATGGGTTGACGGATTCGAAACACAACGCGGCTTGAATAAGCCGCGTTTTTTCATGTAGCCCGGCAACCCCGTTGCCGGGGAAATAAATCCGAAGTCAATTCCCGGCTACATGGTTATGGGATTAATACTAAATCAATTTCACCAGCCTTGGTAGTATGATCCCCAAAAAGATGTGTTTGTGTTGGCTGGTGAAATGGCTGTTCTATTTGTGATACTTTTTTCTTTGGGAATACTTCACGAAGAACCCGTAAAGTCGTTTGATAGGTAAAATTCCGACCATCAGTCCGCACATAGACTATGGCCTTTCTGCTCATAAACTGAGATGCCTTACTAAAGACCTGAAATAGAAGGTTTTGGTACTCATCACGGTTATTAAATCGACCTCTGTTTCGTCCGTGTTTGTAAGATGCCGTTGGTGGAAAGCCAAGTAGCCAAAGGCGTAGCCACTGATCATAGTGATAATTCGTTACTCCATAATATGGAGGAGATGTAAAAAGCAAACGGATTGGTTCTATACCTTTCCTATTCAGGGAGTTATTAAGACGTGGTAATACCTCATTAGAATCACCAAGGTAGACTTGGCTCAGTGACGTTTCAGGCCTCCCTTTAGCATATCGCCACTTTATTCGCTTCAGCATAAACTCCAACGGGTCAAGCTCCGGCGGAGTCAGGTTGCGTTCTTTCCACCAGCGTATTGCATATTGCGGTGACATAGACTTAGTTTGGCGCATTTGATTAGACAAAGAGTCTTCACGTTTTCCATGAAGATATACAAGCAATAACGCCATAGTGGTCCAATCAACAACTCGGCGCTTCCAGCTTAATTGTTCCCTTGCCGCGGCAAGGAACTTCCTAACCTCATAGTTGAAACAGTAATGAAAGAATTCTGGCATTTGCCTTGCAGCCTGCGAATATTTCAAGGCTTCCTTAGCTAACTGTTTCAACCTTATTTCTACGTCTTTTTCCTTTGCAGGCCATAGTTTTGCTTTGCCGTAAACCCAACCAACAGGATTTAGCTCAATACCGATTCCGATACGACCCTGAATAGCAGCACTGTAGATCGCAGTTGCCCTACCTGCAAAAGGATCCAAAACTATATCGCCAGCCTTAGTGTATTCCTGGATGACCTCATCAGCGAAACTCGCTGGAAACATAGCATAATAGGGTCCGATCCCTGCCCATCTCTTTTCTGCTGTGTCGTATCTTTTCTCTATATTAGACATTCTTATTTGTCTTTCATTAACGCCAGCGCTAACTGGGTTAAAACCTTCTTACCAAGATTCAGAGGAATTGCTGCTTGAGAATGTGCCGCCACAAGAGGGGCCAGTGCATTCGGGAAACGGGAGCAAACAAGTTGATCCAACAAGCTGCAAACTGTACCAAATTGTGGGTATAGTCGAACATCATCAGAATCAAGTGTGTCTTGTTCTTCAGTAAGGAATGGGATGTTTGCGACAATACGTGTTCCGCTTGCGGTCTTAAAGAAGAATTTCCGCCCGAAGTATGTATCTTGGCCATATCGTTTATCGCTTACTGATTGTTGGACACGGGTCTTTATATAACTATCTGTTAAAAGCATATAAGTTCGGGGTGCGAAAAGCATCTGGCCCGGTGTTTCGGTCTGGTCTATCTCCTCAAAGTGAGTGACAAACTCGCCACTCTTCTCAATTCCCAGAATAATGAGGTCATTTCCTGTTTTCTTACAAACCATAGCATTGATTCGCTTCAATTCCGTACTTATCGCGGCACTTAGCCATGCTGGCGGGCCGAAAACTGCTAAAGGTCCGTCGATAAAGAATGCCAATTTATTCACGCGATCTAACAAATTTCGTCTTTCGAAACACCTAAGTAGATGGACCAAAAGAATCCTTTCCCAGACCTGCATAACAAGGCCGAACGCTTCACCATTTGAACCAAAATCATTGAATCGCTCATGAATACGAAGAGCGTCTGTGGAATATATGGGGCGTTTGCAGTTGGGACATTCAGAGGAACCTGGCGGGACATTCAGGGATTGCTCACAACCATCTAATTCAAAATAGGGACACCTTTGCGGATGGAGTTTGGGTTTCTCCTGTAGCAATCCTTCATAAGTGTCAATCAACGGGATCCTATCTTCCTCATCTATCACTAAGCTCTGAAAATGATCATATAATTCCTCTCGGAATGAAGCACGCGCAGATGTCTGCCTCCGGGTAACAACATTAGTCCCGGGGAATGCAGCATCAATAGCGGCCGCGCTCTCAGTTTTCCGAAACTCTTGAGGGTCTACCGGCCTTAGTCCATCTAATTGTTTCACCAAAGCCAGATCAATAAGAACGCTTGCGACGGTGCAATAGCCAACCTTAGCACCTGGGTATCCAGTTTTTACATCTACCTCTGCTTTACTCCCATCAACAGCCAGGATAAATATTGGTAAATTATCAGGCGGAGAGGGCGCAGTAGGGGGGTGGGTCATCGGCTCCGGTTCTGAATTTCGGAAGATCTTTGAGCGTGAAAGAAGCTTCTTGACTTGTTCACATTCAGCAATACGGCGTAAGGGGTTATAGGATGCAAATTCACCTTCATAGGGCATAATTACTTGCTGTCCTCCTCTGACTCAACTTCGATCGAAAAGCGATCAACTTGGACAGGGATCACGTAAGGATTTGAAAGTGTCTTAACTCGTAGAAAGCCCTTATCCTGTGCTCTTAGAATGCTTCCCTCGAAGTCACCAAAATCATAAAATTTCTTAATCTCCCTTGTTTCATCTGTGTTGTTCAAGTGTCCGATGAACCAGTTTGCCGTGTTCCTTAATATATTCTTTTGTATAGAGCTTACCTCCTGCGTGGCGTAGACAATCCCAATATGGTATTTTGCTCCTTCTTTGGCTGCGCGCACCCATATGTCCTGCAAATCAAGTTCCCTGGAAGATGGTAGAACATTGTGAGCTTCTTCTACATAGACTAAGATCTCTGGTGGTGCTTCAGCATTTCGAAATTTAGATTGATTGCTCTCAAAGATGAAACGCATGACCCGGTCTGCAGATGCCTTGTTTATCACCGGATTTCCACTTGATTGGTCAATTATCACTAGCCTGCCTTGAATCAAATGTTGATAGATATCATCAGCATAATCCGAGCCGGTGGTGTGAGTATGCTGTTCTTTAACTCGACCAATCAACCGTGAGCCATTAGGATAATTGAACATTTCCAGGATTTTCTTTAGATCGTCATCGGCCCAGGAACCCGATGTGCTGTTCTGTATATACTGAATGTCAAATTGGCCAAAACCTGAACTCTTATCACTGATGAAATCCCTCAGGATCACACAAGCTTGCGCCATTTCAGCCCAAGTGGGACTGCTCTTGCGTAAGATGGCTGCGCAGTTCCCATACGGGCCTGGGTCCTTACCGTGATTATTTTTGAAATCTGCTTCCATGGCTTCGAGCAATTCATGGCCGAATAATCCCATGGTTTGAGGTGGGAGATTCTCAGGGGCCTGTAAATCAGCTTTGAATAAAAGCGCGCGAAAGCATAGCACTCGTCTTTTGTAACGGGTCAGTGCTGAACGGTCTGAAGCATCAGGAGGTTCGAAAACTACATCTCTGAAGTTGCTTAAATATTTATCAGGCAATCCAGAAAGAGCATTGTCTATAATCTCTTTGCCAATCTGGATGTTATCGTCAAGATAGAAGTTCAGTAACATGAGGTTACGCTTCGGGTCATTGGGGTGCGCCGTTATACCATATGTCACGACTTCGTCCTGAAGTGCCTCTTGTTCTACCGCGGGGCCGCATTTCCAGACATTTTTTATAGCTTCGGGATTCAGGTTGCCACCGGTTTGATCTTGTTCATTCTCATTCGCATATTCCCCATCGGGGTCGAATACAATCTGTCCAATGCGCCTATGGCTTTCTTGCCATCTCAGGGCAAAAATAGATTTCAGGATGATTTTCGTCGTATTAGATTTACCGGTTCTGGTCATACCAAATAAAGCGCTCTTTTGGCCCAAAAGATCAATTGGTGTAATCGAAACAGGAACTCCATCAATGCGTTGGAAAGGTCTGTGTGTTGAAGCGTAGCGTACTTCCCCAATTCGGACTAATTGTGTTGCCTCAGCCATATCCGCACGAGGGTCCCGGAAGTTGGCGATGGCTTCAAGAACCCCGGCACGAGGTTTGAATACCTTTAAGCCGCGATTTGGATAATAGTTGCTTATATCTGCGCCAAATGAAAGGCGGTAAACGGGTTTCTCATTACCACCAACATTTGTAACAAAATAGGTTCCAAGCACTCGGCAACGAACCCCAGCGTAACTAAGCAAGTTATGAGTAGTTGGATCCATTACATCCCTATCATCCCAGTTCTTACCGATTTCTCCACTGACACGTTGGGCATTCTCGACCCTTACACGCAAAGCTTCTTCGGCATTGGGAAGATCGGCTTTGTCAAGGACACGTAAGAGGATAATTGATGCATCTTCTTGCCGGATATCGACCTTATTAGATGGATCAATCCGAGTAGCTATCAGAAAAGATAGCGCTGGTATTCCCCCAACAGTTTGACGATGGAAGTCATGGATTTGGACTAAGGCCTCATTGTAACCAAGGGAATATACCTCACCCACATACGTGTCTTTTTCGACCAATTCTAAAAGGAATTGGCCAGCAGCTTCAAGTTCCTGACTAAGCTGAGGCTCTTCCAACCGGCCCCTAACAGATGAAACTATATCTGCCATTTCTAACTCCTTTCCTCAATCAATAATCTCGGTTTCCTTTAGAGCCAGTCACGTAACCCGACAACTCGATTGCCGGGAACCGTTGCACATCATATTCCGCTGCATTGACAACAATCCTTCTACGTCTGGCCACATAATTATACTGTATTGGCAAATATATTCCCAACATCATCCCCGGCAAGGGGGTTGCCGGGCTACATTACTTCTGGACATACAGGCGAGACGCCTGCGCCACAACTGAAACCTTTTCACAGGAAGGGGTTGAGGGAGTAGAAACACAACGCGGCTTTTATAAGCCGCGGTTTTTTATGGTGAACAGTGATGTAGCGATGTAGCCCGGTGATTCCCACGCCGGGATCAGGCTACTCCAGCAATTGCATCGCTGATTCCCGGCCATGGAATGGCCGGGCTACAACTCTGGGCTTATTGAAGGGAAAGAACTCCCAGGTTGAAAACTTATTTCACAATGTAATCGTTACCAGCTACCGGTCGGCGGAACGGTGGTGATGAACGCATCTTCCTGGTAGGCAATGTGATTATCGACGCCTGTGCCGGGGTTGAAATCGCAGGTCTGGCGGAACTCGCCCGCGACATAGGATTTCCCGTAAATATCAACCCACACCGGGTTTCCGTACTCATAATAGCTCTCGCTGCCCAGACGCTCGCCATCGGTACCGCCCCATGTGTCAGCCCACAAGAACTGGTTCGAAGGTGAGAGTTTTACGAGGAAGGCATCAAGCCACCCGTTGGAGACACGGTTCGACTGGGTGGGGCCGGGGTTGAGGTCCGCGGTCTGCGCGAATTCACCGGCTATATAAATATTGCCCAACAAATCAATGGCAATGCCATTACCGCTGTCGTAGTCGATGCCGCCCATTGTGCCGACCCACTTGTAACTGCCGTTCTGGTCGAGCTCGAGGATGAAGGCATCAATGTCGCCATAAGACGGCTTCGAGACCGTGCCCGGACCCGGGTCGAAATCGACGGTATATGCAAAAGAGCCGGTGATATAGCAGTTGCCTAAGGCATCCGGAACAACAGCCCTGGCTATATCGTCATCATCGGCTTCCCCCCATGTCTTAGCCCACTTGAAGTTGCCGGCCGCATCGAATCTGGACACAAAAGCGTCGTGATATCCAAGGGATGAGTGCATGTCTATGCTGGGGCCCGGGTTGAAATCGCCGGTGTCTTCGAAATAGCCGCATACCCATACCGACCCGCTCGGAGTCACCGAAATATCGCCAACCAGATTATCACTGTAATCGCCGGTGTTCCATGTTTTGACCCATATAAACTGGCCGTAGCTGTCCAATTTAAGAAGGAAGCAAGTCCAGCCGACCGGATCAACTTCATGCGTTCCCGGGCCGGGGTCGAAATCGCACATACTGCCTATGGTGCCGCCAAAGTATATTTTGCCCGAAGCATCGACTCCCATTCCACCGGCATATTCCGAATTCGAACTCCCCCATGTAACAGCCCATTTGTGAACGCCGTTGGTGTCAAATACGTTAAGGAAGAAATCATTGCCGCCGTTTGATGTATGCAGGTCCGTACCGGTGCCCGGGTCGAAATCAACTGTTTCCTCGAATAACCCGTAAACCAGGATATTGCTTCCACTCAAGGTTACATTGGTGGCGTAATCATCATATTCAGCTCCCCAGGTGCCGACCCAGACGTACTTCCCGCTTGCATCGTACTTGGCGAGGAAGGCATCGATTTCTTCAGCCGTGCGTATTGCCTCACCGGGACCTGGGTCGAAATCGGTATCGCCGCTGAAGAAACCGACGACATATACATTGCCGGCGGAATCGGTCACCGAAGACAACGCCTGGTCTTCATACATGCCCCCGAAGGTCACAGCCCAACCCTTGAGGGATGTGTCCGGGGTGACCATCACAGTATAAACCTGGTATGCGGTCAGGTTCAGCCAATCGGGTGATGAATCGTTATCCTTGTCCTCGACAGCGATAAGGACCTTGTATCTCCCTGCTTTGGCGAGCTTGGTATTGTCTAATACCACTGTCCACGTATCGTAATCGCCCACCTGCTCGACCCATGTAGCAGTCTTCGTGCCGGTGAACAGGTCCGGGCATTCGACTGTGGGGTCATAGTAGCTGTCTTTACCCTGGTGGTCGTAGATATTCATATTGAGAGTGGTATTACCGCCTTTATCGGTAAGGCCGCTACCGGTAGGCACTTCCGTCATGGTGATTTTATAGGGTTCGGAACAGTTCGCATTGGGAGGAAAATCGGTGTTGGGGTCGTGGACGGGTTTGACATCCGGTGGCACCCATGATGCGTCAACCGCGTATCCAAAGATAAACGGTCCGTTCGGCTGATGAATCTGGAAGTTGCTTGTAATGGATGCTCCGGCAAGGAAATAATCGCGGGTATTCTCAGCGCCCGGCGAGTTGAAGGTCATGTAGCCGTTGAGAGTGCTGTCAGGCAGACCAGCCGAGAGTTTGCCCTTCAGATAGCCCTGAAGCGGAGCATGAGCCACAGTGGTCGGGTTATAAAGGGTGGTATAACCATCAGGATCGATCAGTTCACCCTCTCCCTTGAGAGCGCTCGATGTCTTCAGCCCGGAAACGGTGAAAGTCTGCGTCCCTTTGAATATCACGATCCCGCGCACATCGAAGCCCGTGTAGGACGGAATGGCGAAGGGGTGCTTGATCTGTACGGACACAAGCAGGTTGTTGTTTAGAGTTTTCTGCGTGTTTACAATCGAGACGCAATCGGTGCACGGCCCCTGTTCAAGAAAGGTGAGAACATTCCAGTGACCGACAACCTGTCTCAGCGGAATGAGTTGAAAATCCATTGTTGCCGGGTCGTACGAAACGAGTGTGTAGCTGAGAAGACGATGGCTTCCGGCAGCTGACAGCGTCCTATTCTCCTGATCTGCAGGCTGGTTAGGTGTGCCAACAGGAGAGTCTCCTTTGGAGCACGACAGCCCGGAAATCATCAGTAGCAGGAGCATCAGTATAAAAGCATGGTTCCTCATACGATTTCTCCTTTGTAATATTTTGCATCTTAAGAATGCACCATGATAGGCCTTTTCCAGGACTTTGTGAATACTCTGTTGCGAGAAAAACGGTAAAAATAGGGTATAAACAGGGACAGTGTGGCTGTTGAAAAAGGTGGTTGCGGTGGGTGCTACGGGCAAACTTGATGGCACCGGAGTTTTTTCATGTAGCCCAGCCTTCCGGTGCCGGGGAATAAATCTGGGGGGATGGTAAAGAATTCATCTCCAGCCAAAGGGGTTGCCTGCCTACATCGCTGCCGTTATCCTGGCAACTGCATCCCGTTCATTGATTTCCTCTAATATCGGTAACGCTGGGGCTGCCGCTATGCCAAACTTAGCAAGTGCATTTACTGCTGCAGCCCTAACTCCGTAATAATTTGAATCATTAATATAACCAACATCAAGAAGGGATATTAGTGCTTCAACAACGCCCCGCTCTGGCCCAATTTCACCAAGAGCCGCAGCAGCATACATCTTTACCCACAGATCATTATCCTTCAATGCAGTGATGAGATCAGGAGTTACTTCTTTTGCCTTTGTCCCGAGGTTCATAAGTGCAGTTGCTGCAGCTTCTCTTACCCTTGGATCACTGTCTTTGATTAAGCTATTGCCTAATGCTTTAGCTGCCTTTCCTTCGCTATCTATAACGCCAATCGCACGGGCAGCTTCTATACGAACAATCACGTAATCATCTTCCAAAGCAACAATCAATGCTGGTATAGCTTCTTTAGCATCGACACCAACAAGTTGAAGGTTGAGTGCTGCAAGTGCTCTTTTCCTGTAGTCTGATGAACTCTCCAGGGCTTTTATATCTTTTGGTATGTTACTCTTTGTAGGCCTTCTATAAGTGCAACTGCACTCCGTCAAGCATATTAAGGTTACCATCAATGTTAGAAATAAACAAAAATGATACAAAAATGAACAATATCGCGTCTTACGTGTAAATATCACTTATATACCTCCTCGGGTTTTGCTATCCCGGCTTTTTCACACCATTCCCAGTCCCTAAGCCCGGTATTTCCATTGCCGGGAACCGTTACATATCATATTCCGCTACATTGACAACAATCCTTCTACGTTTGGCTACATGATTATACTGTATTGGCGAATATATTCCCAACATTATCCCCGGCATCGGAATGCCGGGGTACAACTTGAGGTCGCGAATTGTGACCTCAAGTTAGGGCGAAGCATTTTGAGGACAGAATGCTTCGCCCCTACGGTGCATAACCCACCCATGCGGCGGGTTTTCTATGTTCACCTCAACCCAACCGCTGCTTTGCAGTCAATTGGTTCGCCGGTGATGAGACCCGCCTGGAAGCGCGCGTAGCCGGCGGCGGCGATCATGGCGGCGTTGTCGGTGGTATATGGCATCTTAGGGAAGCGCACATCAATCCCCATACGCTTCCCTTCCCGCATAAATACGTCCCTTATAAAAAGCGAAGCCGATACGCCGCCGCAAACCGTGAGCGTGTCGAACCCCCGCTCCTTGCATGCCCGGAATGATTTCACCGTGAGTACATCAGCAAGCGACGCCATAATCCCCTTCGCAACCGCCCCCGTATCAGCCCTCTCCGTGCCGGCATCCCTCAGGTAATACAAAACTGCCGTCTTCAAGCCGGAGAAGGAGAATTCATAGCTGTCATTTTTCATAAGCGGGCGCGGGAATTCGACGGGGTCGCCCGCGAATGCCATCGCGGTTTCATCCATCGTTTTGCCGCCGGGATATGTGAAGCCGAGTAGACGTCCGGTCTTGTCGATAAGCTCCCCGGCGGCATCATCGCGTGTCGCGCCGAGTTCTGTATAATGAAATTGCCCTTCCACCGCGAAGAGGCGTGTATGCCCCCCCGATATAATCAGCGCGATATAACGCTCCGGCAGCGGGGCGGATTCGAGCGCGGTTGAGAAGATGTGCCCTTCGAGATGATGTATGCCCAAAACGGGCTTGCGTAGCGTGCCCGCGAGGATGTTGGCGAATGTCGCGCCGACGAGCAACCCGCCGATGAGCCCGGGGCCCAAGGTTGCCGCGACGAGGTCTATATCCGCTGGGGCAATTCCGGCGCTATGCAGCAGATGGTCGAACATAGGGAGGAATATCTCAAGATGCTTGCGGGCGCATATCTCCGGCACTACCCCCCCGAATCGCGCGTGGAATTCATCTTGGTTCGCGGACAGGTTGACGACAACCCTGCCGTCGTCGAGCAGGGCAAGGGATGTGTCGTCGCAGGATGTATCTACGCCTAATGTGAGCATAATAAATTTAAATTGGGGACGGGGGATATTCTTCTTCCAGGTTTCATGCGGTTTACAGAGCGGTGTTACCGGGAATTCACCCCCGTCCCCATTTCTAACCTTCATAGGGCGGGTCGCCGGTCCACATGACTACGGCGTCCTCGTGCTCCTCTTTGTAGTAATTTTTTCTTATTCCAATCCGCTTGAATCCATACTTTTCGTACAACTGTATAGCCAATTTATTGTTCGCCCTCACCTCGAGCGTGAATTTCAGCACTCCGGTCTGGCGTCCCATGGCCATAATCGCGACGAGGGTTTCTTCACCTATGCCGCGCCCGCGGAGTTCCGGCAGCACCGCGATTGTGGTTATATGCCCAATGTCGCCGAATATCCAGATGCCCCCGTATGCCACGATGCGCCCGTTGATAATTCCGACGATATATTGCGAGTTCGCGTTCTCTGTAAGGTCGCTCTTGAATATCTCCTCGCTCCAGGGCGTAGGGAAGCTTATGCGCTCGATGGCCATCACGTGGGCGATGTCGTCCATGACCATAGGCCGGAATTCGATTTCGTCGCGGACACTCATGCATTGAATTATAGACTAAGCCTCGATGACCGTAAACGCACACGGCTCCATTATGCTAAAATCGTAGCGTGAAACCCTGGGTGAAAATCGCGGTCGGCATCCTTCTTTTGCTCATATCCTTCGACGGCCTCCGCATCGCGGGTAGTGACGCGCTCGGCCCGACTGCTGCGGCGCTCTTCGCTGCCATCGGCGTTATATTGCCATTCGTTATAGGGTTACTCATCAGGCGCAAGTTGTATCGTGGGCCGGGGGCTGTCGGTGATGCACTCCTCTCTATGTGGCCGCTATGCGTGATGCGCGTATGGCCGGTCATGGCGGGGCTGAAGCAGTGGGATTATTCGTACATTTTTGCAGCATCAGAGAGAGATGTCGTCGGCTTCCTGCTATTCTCAAGTACAATCTCCGTTTGGTCCTTGCTGTCTGCAAAAGCTTTGCAAAGCTGGCATAAATCGCAGCGAGATGAAAGCGAATACGACGACAAATTTAGATATCAGAAGGGAAGGGGTTATGAGCTTTTTGAGGTTGTAACTGCTGCAATGTTGGGGATATTCATCCTTCTTGCGCTCACGCTGGGATGCGCGCTTTTCCGCCACGCTTCATTTCACTCAAAGGCATGGGACTTGGCCATATTCGCCCAGTTGGCATATAACATTACTCACGGCAATGGCCTTGAGGTCAGCGTAAGGGGCTTGGAATCCATATTCGCCGACCACTTCCAGCCGATAATGTTCCCGGTCGCGTGGCTGCACCAGCTATTCGGCGGCAAAGCGAGCGCCTTGATAATCATCCAGGCCGTTGCTATTGCAACGGGCATCGTCCCTATAATGTTGATAATGCACTTGCGAAACCCCAATTACCCTGAAATAACAAGGAACTCCGTTTATGTATATTTTATGTATGTCCCACTCGCCTTCCTCCTGCTCGATGATTTTCATCCTATTGCGTTTGTCGTCCCCCTTTTCCTTTGGGCGTTTTATTTTTTTGAGATAAAGCGTATGTGGCCATTCTGTATTTTCCTCATCATCGCCGGATGCTGCCAAGAGGAAGTGTGGATTATTGTCGGGATGGTTGGATTGTATCTGGCGCTATTTCACGGTATGCGTAAAGCCGGATTTATCATGTTCTTTTTATCCTGGCTGTTTTTCTTCTGGTTGGTTGTCGCTTTTATCCCATCATTCAGGGCGGAAGGGGATTATTTCTATATACATCGTTATGCCTACCTCGGCTCTTCCCCCGGAGAAATTGCCAAGAATATATTTCTCCATCCCGGACTATGGCTTAGAAGAATGTTTGACGGGAGGTCAATTGCATTTATTTTTATGATGCTTGCCCCATTGGGTTTCCTTCCCCTGCGCCGCCCGAAAATACTATTTATGATTATACCGGTTGCATTTTATACTCTTATTTCAGGATATGATATACAAAAATCAATATTCCACCAATATACGGCGCCTTTTATCCCGTTTCTAATATTGGCTTATATTGACAATTTCCGAACTGAAAACAATAAGAGTCTTCCGCTCAACATTTCACAAATCAGCATAGGTGGTTTCCTCTGCGCGTCATTTGCTTTTATAATGATGCTTAATTTCCCAATATTGAAGCATGAGGATATATATTGGTACCAGGGTACGAGGACCATGGATGCAGCCAACAGCGGATATTTATTGAACCAGATTTCGGAACACGCCGGCCGGATAAGCACGATAAGCAAATATGCTCCTCACCTCACTGACCGCGAGTATCTAACCCTGTTCCCGCAACTTGACTGGGAGGGGCAGCCTCCTGATTCAATATTGGTTGACGGCAAGGAGCTTATAAACGAAGAAGATAGACGGGAATTGGCTGAAATTACTCTCAAGGTGAACCATGGGCCTTCTTATGATCGAAGCTTTTCTCTGAACGGGATTTTTCTTTTCGATATGACCCTCCCACCTGCAGATATATCAAGTGCACCCCCATATGTAACAAGCGTTGCGGAGAATCTTCAATCCAACCCGGATGACCTAATGAATGTGGAGAAGCCCAAGGTCGATTACCCCATTCAAATCAAAGCTGCGACATTCGTCGATACAGATTGGAAGTATCACAATATTCACGGTTTTATTCTTTTCCCAGGGTCATATCCATATCTGCTTAAACTCCTTTATACGACATCAGATGATTTAACTCCCGATTGGTTTCTCGCAATCCGAGCGGAAGATGCTTCGGGCAGGCCCGTCGTTGTTTACAGCTCTTTCCCATTTTATGGGATGTGTTTTAACAACAAGGCTGAGGCAGAATCGGTTTTCGGTTTGGATACGGGAAAATACGGTTACGGTTTTTTCGAGATTTACTTCATCGACAATTACACTTATGAACTTCCTCATTATAACCCGTTATATAAGTATTATGAAACCGGGCCACCGGTTACGTTGCGAATTCTGCCGATGCGGCTGCCAGAAGGATGGACAAACACATTGGATGAATATGTTACAAACCAGGAATATCGAGGCACCATCAACTGGGATAATGCATACACAGTTGATCTAAAGAACAGTTGGGAATAAATGTTCCAAAGCTATTTCAACATAATATCAGGCAAGTTGCAGCCAAGGCATTTCCTGAGCAAGCGCATATTAGTTGATGGATATGATGATGCCAAACCGGGTGTAGAACTCCTTGAAATACACAAGCGTTATTCCCATGTTTTCGATAATTATCCAAAGGCTACGCGGTTTGTGGAAGTCGAGGGGGTAAATGATAGAAGCCTGTATGATCTGAAAGTCCTTATTGCCTTGAAGCTTATGGCCCCATGCATCCTTTGCGAGAACCGTTGCCGTGCGATACGGCTTGCCGGTAAAACGGGAAAATGCGGCGTCGGGAAGGACTCGTTATATTCATCCGAGTTTATCCACATGGGAGAGGAAAGCTGTATAATCCCAAGCCACACGATATTTTTCAGCGGATGCACATTCGAATGCCTGCATTGTCAAAACTACGATATTGCGCGGGAACCGGGCCAGGGGCAATTGTTTGACGAGAATATATTAAGGGCGATACATCGGCGGCACACGGCAGGAGGAACACGCAATATAAACCTTGTTGGGGGTAACCCCGACCAGCATTTGCCGAATATATTACGTGTATTTAAAAATCTCGATACACCGATACCGATAGTATGGAACTCCAACACTTATGCCTCAATCGAAACGATGGAACTATTGAAAGGTTTTGCGGATTTGCATCTTGCTGATTTTAAATACGGGAATAACCAATGTGCAAAACAAATAAGCGGCATTGATAATTATTGGGAAGTCGTCACGCGTAACCTTCTATTTGCGTATGGCAACTCGGATATATTGATCCGGCATTTGGTATTGCCGGGACATGTTGAATGTTGCACAGTGCCCGTGGCCAAATGGTGCGCTGAAAATATACCGAAATGCGGATTCAACCTTATGTTCCAGTATCATCCGATGTACAAGGCATATACTCACCCTCAATTGCGGCAATATCTCGGGGAAGATGATATTTACAACGCCTTGAATTCCGTCAAGAAATTCAAACTGAATATGGTTTGAAATCGGCGGCGGGAGATGGCCGTCAGCACGGGCAACCCTCGAAGAATAGAGCCTTCAGCAGCGCACTATCATATTTGAAATATGGCAAGGCATTTATCGATTTTTCTATTCCACAGGTAAGATCCCTTTTATGCAACCTAAGCGGGTCAAGAGGGGTCATAAATTTGTTGAGAGTTGTTATTTCAATGCAAAAATATCGGATTTATGATAGTCTTCATCAGTCTTAAATCCCCTCGAAGGGGTTATATCATCTTCAGGGGAAAGCAGTTTAGGGTGGGAAGGCGACTGGAGTCTGAGGGGATAGGATACTATTGAAGATACGGCGCCGATAATATCGGCCACAGGAGGGCTTTTTATGCGACTTATACGACTCGCGCTGATTATAGCGGCTTGCGCGGGCCTGCTGGTTTCTGTATCACCTACAGTATTGGCCTCTGATGGCATGCCCACGATGACGGTTTCGGAGTTGAGTGAAGGGATGACCGGAATCGGCAAGACTGTTGTCGTCGGGACGGAGATTGATACATTCAATTTCCAGATAATCGGTATCCTCGCGAAGGGGGGATTCAACGGCGGCCCGATGATATTAGTCAAGTGCTGGGGCCCGGCCATCGAGAAGTCCGGCGGCGTTGCCGGGGGATATTCCGGGAGCCCGTTGTTTGTCGGCGGCAAATTAATCGGCGCCCTTTCGGCGGCATGGTATTTCACCGAGGGGGATATCGCCGGCGTCACCCCCATCCACGAGATGTTGAAAACCTTCAACTACCCCGAGTCGCCGAAATTAAAACACGGTGATGGCGGCGAGGGTGGCGGGAATCTTCTCAAGGAAACGACCCTCTCAAAACCCATCACCCACGGGGGACATGCGTTCGGCAAAGTGCTTTTGGCTGCAAGCGAGAAGCAGCTTGAAGGGCGCAAGGTATCTGATGATACCCTCGTGATGGTGGAAAGCAAAACCCCCTTGGTGGTTGGAGGATTGAGCGATAAATATTTCCCCCTGATAAAAGAGGAACTCGAAAGTCGTATGCCGTACGCGGAAGTCATTCAGGGCCCGGCATCGGGGCGCATACCCACTAACCTTTCGGGGGCGAAATTAGAGCCGGGGTCCGCCATTGGGGTGCAGTTGGTTTCGGGAGACATCGACCTTACAGCCATAGGGACTTTGACTTATATTGACGACCAAGGGCGATTTCTCGCATTCGGGCACCCGTTCATGATGGCCGGGTATATCGAGATGCCCCTGACCACGGCGCGGATAATCCACACCGTGCCGAGCATCCAGCGTTCATTCAAGATGGGTGAGGCCCTTGAAATGGTCGGCCGCATTGAGCAGGACCGCAATACCTGCGTCGGAGGCCATGTCGGCCTTGAGCCGGATATGCTCGACATCAAGGTTACCGTGAAAGATGAAGATATTGATTGGAAAAATACATACGAGTGCAAGGCAATCCGCGATGACGACATGATGTCCTTCTACTGGCTTATTGCCCCGCTGGAAGCGGTTGCGCGGACCATGGACCGTTCCGGTGGCGGGTTAATGGATGTGACATTCAAGGTGTACGCGGACGGTTTCGAGAAGCCCATATCGATGAACAATATCTTCTACGCCAATGATGCATCCGCGGGATGGTTCACTGTAAGCGAGCTCTCTATGATTCTCGATGCCCTCACGACAAGGAATATTTTCCGCGACGCGAGGATAAACAGCATCGAGTTGAATATCGATGTTCGCGACAAGCATTCCACGATCGACATCATGAAAGCAAGCAGCATAATGCCCCCCGAAAAGAAGAAGGGTGAAGAGAAGGCTGAAGGGGCTGAATCCGGTGGAGAGGGTGAGTCGGGCGAACCCGGCCCGGAGGAGTCGAATGGCGAAAAAACATTCGAGTTCATAAGACAAAATGTTCCCGATAGGGCTTTATTAAGCCTGGCATCGACCAGCCTGGGCCGCCAGATTATCAGGCTTAATGCGGGCGACGAGGTCCTGGAGTCGGTCAAGAATTACGTTGAAACGAAAGAGAAAGAGGAAGAAAAATTTTATAAGATTCCCCAGTATTATCCCGGGGACACGGTTGAAGCCACTGTCCTTTGCCAGCCGTACCGCGAGGAGGCTTTCGAGCAGGTGATAAGCCTGCAGATTCCCAAGGATTTCCCCCCGGGTACTTATGATGTTTATATTTCTGGCGGTAGTTATTTCCTTGGCGGGATGCCGGGTATGGATGCGGGGATGCAAGCCGGCGGTTTTTCGTGGACATCGCCCACCGTGGGCGCTCCAAAGACCCTTGAAGAAGTGATTGAGGATTTGACTGACAGGGAACCCAACAGTGAGATGATTATTTCGTTAGGGCCGATTATGGATGAGGACCCGTACGCGTACCTGCGCGAGGATTATAAGATGCCTGAGCCGATAAAGGCGGTTATACCGATGAACGGGGTGGTCTACGGTTCTTTCTTCCTCCCGATAGAAATCCTTACCCCGGAAGGGGAGGAAGTCGAGGGCGGAGAAGCTGAAGCTTCGGAGGTTACACCACCCGAGGTTGAACCTGGGAAAATGGAGATTGATTTTAAGAACATCCCCCAGGAATAAGGGAAGTCACATGCTCCGAGAAATGCTTAACCCCGGCAAACACCGGGGTCTTTTTATGATTCGACCTCGATTAGGTGCCTCAAGACGCCCGGGGCCAGGCTTGGTACCTTGGATGTCATATTATTTACATTAATGCTAAAGAAAGACGAGGTCGAAACTAACCACCGACATCCTGTCGGAAGAGGCGTCTTTATTATGTGTTGTAGCCCTCATATCTTCATACCTCCCTGAAATCTGATAGAATTAACGGCGGTGGAAAAGCTTAACGGAGGGAACCGTGAAGACGCATGAATTATCAGCTAATGATTGGCTCGTCCGCCTTGATGCGGGTGATGAAATTATTACCTCCTTATTGGAATTCACCCGAGCCGCGGGAATCACCGCAGCGTCTTTCACCGGCATTGGCGCCGTTGGGGAGTTGAAGTACGGCTACTTCGACATCACAAAGAAAGAATACAAAGTAGCTGAGGAAACAATCAGCTTGGAAATAGTTTCATTGGTAGGTAACCTTGCCCGCATCGACGGTGAGCCTATCGTGCATGCCCATATTTCAGTGGGCTTTCCCGATATGAGCGTACGGGGCGGGCATCTTGTCCAGGGCGTAATCAGCGTTACGGGGGAGATATTCGTACGCACATATAGAGCCGAGATCAACCGTGGCAGGGATGAATTCTTCGGGCTGAATTTGATTAAATGACTCTAACAATATGACTTTCAAAGAATATGAAAAGGTTCCGGTGGATGATTGGGGACAGCCTTGGGGACTGTTCCGTAGGCTGCCCCCCTTTTCGTTAGAGGCTCTGAATTATGGATATCATCGAGTGTAGAAGTGTTACTAAGCGGATTAGCGACTCAAAAAACCAGGTATTGTCAATCCTCGATGATGCATCCTTTGGCATCCGGGAGGGGGAAATTTTCACAATAATCGGCCCGTCAGGAAGCGGGAAAACAAGCTTGCTGAGACTGATGAACCGCCTGGATGAGCCGACATCGGGTGAGGTCTTTTTCAAGGGCAAGCCGGTCACCGAATATTCTCCACACCTGCTGCGCCGCCTTATCGCTATGGCCTTCCAGCAACCCAAGCTTTTCGGGCCCAAGGTTTTCGATGATCTTATGTACTCGTTCATAATTGACCCGAAACCACCGGCAGATAATGAGATTCGCAGCCGGGGTGCGGATTTGTTGGGCCGTGTCGGGCTTAATCCGTATTTCATTGACAAGGATGTGGACAGGCTGAGCGGAGGCGAGACGATGCGGGTGGCGATAGCCCGCGCCTTGATGCGCCGCCCGGAGGTGCTTCTCTTGGACGAACCGACCGCCGGGCTTGACCCGGAAGCGGCCCAGGCGTTGCTCGATACCGTGCTCGCCTTGAACAGAGAAGCCGGCATTACCATCGTGGCTGTGACTCACCGGTTTGCTTATGCCAAACGGATTGGGCACCGTACGATGCTGCTCGAATGCGGAAAAGTGGTGGAAATCGGTGATACTGCGGAATTCTTCAAAAACCCGAGAACCGAAGCAGCCATGTTGTTTTTGGAAACCGAAGGGATGGGAACATTTTGATATAAAGCTCGGGGAAGATTCACACTATTATATGAGGGGAGACGGTTTCTTCATCTAAAGATATGGCTTGTTTATCATCAGCAATTGAGGTGTGCTGTGCGAATTATAATCTTGACTGTAATTGTGATGACCTTTTTCGCCATAGGCTGCTCGAACGGCAGCGTGGCGCCTGTTTCACCTGATACAAACGAACCTGTTGTGAAAGCCGGTGAAACAAACCACGCGTTGTGGGGTTTCTGGCAGGGCGTCATTGACCCTGCCGCCCAGACGGTCGAATTCACACCACTTCGACAAACCGAGATGCATCTTAACGCCTTAATATTCCTCGAACCCCCCGCGTTGGTTAACGTGACACTTGAATCGCTTAAATTCAACGGGGATATCATTGAAGCCGACATAGGCTTGAGGCATCCCTTCTTAGGTTTGGATGAATTCACCGGCTTCGATGTGTGCGGGATATTCATAACCAAAGGCACTACATCGGGTTACTCCGATTCGGGCGTGGTCATGGCTGGGGCGGGGGATACGCGCCTTCTGAACCCCGACGGCTACTCCCGCTGGTGGAATCCCGCCGAGTTCCCGGTGAATAACGGCACTATGCTGTCATATAAGGATGGCTTGCTCGGAACGCCGGATTCGATTGGCGACTATAACGCCACTGTTAACGGTTATAAATATTTCTGCGATGACCTGGTTGACCCCGATGCCCCATTGACCGATGTGACGCTTGAAAAACGCGGGCTGTTCTCCGCGGGGCAGAAGAATGTCAGGCATTACACTATCAAGTATGACTTAGGGTTGATATTCAACTATGCAGTCGATGCGTCGTGGAAATTCCCTTCCGGTTCAAAACCGTGGGATGTCCCCGGTGACTTTGCCCCCGAAGCCAACCGTCCCGAAGCGTGGCGGGTGAAAATCACCGAAGTTGAAAACACCCTCTGGAATGACGGCGCCGACAACGGCGGGAATTTAAAGTTGAGCATTGATGTATATGACTGGTTCAACGCCGGGTTGAATGAAGTACGCGTCGAATCGCCGACCAACTTCACTTTGGTTGAATCAACAACCCCGTCCGGCGGTGCCGCGGGATATTCGACTTACGCAGTCGATATTATCGATGCCACCCCGGCAGTAGATTCCATCGACCTTTTCATTAGCGTAGAGTGCGAAAATACAGGCTATGGCGGCCTTCTTCCCGGCAAACCGGTTACATCCTACTTCACACACACATCCGCAGTGGGCACAGAGCCCCCGGGTAACCTTGAAGGCGGGGTGATTACATTCGGCGGTACGGGGACGGAATACATCCTCGGTTTCGCAGTTGACAGCCAGGGGGGCAAATACTCCGGCGGATATTTCTTCGGCCAGGCGAACCTCGACCCCGATGGAAACGACCCACACGACTGCATTGGCGGGATGAATATGTGGATCAACAAAGTTGACGCCGACGGCAAATTCCAGTGGGGCTATACCTGGCCATCGTTAGACGGTTACCACTGCTACATCTGGGGCATTGCTGTTGATGGTAACGACGACATCTATGTCTGTGGGCACTTCGTCGGCACCATCGACTTCGACCCTGGAGACGGTGTCGATGACCATACTGCTGGGAGCGGAACCGGAAATCTTGCTGCTTTCCTGATGAAATTTCACTCAGATGGGTCTTATGTCTGGGGAGAATCATGGGATGGGAACGATTATGTCACTGCGTTTGATCTTGTCATTTATAACGATACTTATATATACATTTCCGGGTATTTCTTCGGCACCGCTGATATTGACCCCAGCGAGGGCGTTGATTTGCACACAGCTACGAGCGGCTCGGGGAATATTAGCGACGGATATTTGATAAAAATCGATATGGACGGCAATTACGTGTGGGGCAGGACATTTGGTGCAGAGGGTACGGCATACTGCTTTGATGTCGCAGTTGACGGCTCAGGGAACCCGTGCGCATCAGGGACGTTTGAGAATACTGTTGACCTCGACCCGACAGACGGGGTGCAGCATCATACGTCAAACGGCTGGGGAGATACATATATAGTCAAATTCCTCGCTGACGGCGATTGGGACTGGAGCGTAAGTTTTGGCGGCGATAGTTGGGACCAGATTAACGGTATGGTTGCCGATTCCGAGGGCAACATCTATGCCAACGGCGGCTTCGCATCCACCAGCGTTGACTTCGACCCCGATCCGGTTGGTGACAAAACTGTATATAACCAGGGGCAGTATGACGGCTTCCTGAGCAAGTTCGATAAGGACGGCGACTTCCTGTGGGTCGATATATTCGGCGAGTCGCTCCACGACAACACGTGGGATGTCACACTCGACAGCAGCGGGAATATCATTATGGGTGGGCATTTCCAAGGCACGATGGACTTCGACCCTAAGGGCGGCGGAGCCATGCATATATCAGTCGGCAATTCGGATGCTTATGTCGTCAAGCTCACATCGGATGGAGATTTCATCTGGGGCGAATCATGGGGCAGCACGGGGAATGAGAACTCCCAATGCGTCAGGGTAGGCATGAACGGGCTGATTCATGCGGCAGGCAACTTTGAAGGCACCGTGGACTTCGAGCCCGGTTCAGGAGTGACAGAGCGCTTATCGAATGGCGGCTACGACGTGTTCATCGACATGTTCCTGCCTGGGGGCGGATGGTAATTTTCTGTTGTTCTGATGTTTCGGGACACCCCTGTCCCGGAACATATATATAACGAAACAAAAGGTATCGGGACAAGGGTGTCCCGATACATCAAGAGGTAGGCTACGGGACTACGCATATAACAGCAAGAACCACGCTATGAGGCAGAGTCCTGGGATCGAATAAGCCAAAATATTCAAATTAAACCAGTGTTTCAACAAAAAATTATATCTTTCATCCTTTTCACCACGGGCGCTAATAGGTAGTACTGCGCATAACCTTGCGTCTTTTTCAATAAGCATTTCTTCATAATTCGACACACATTTATCCCAATAATACTCGATAGTCCGTTTGCTTAAATAAATAAAGAAAATCCATATTATTGATAAAAGGATTCCCAAAACAGGAACAAGCCATGGCAGGGGAGGAGTTTGGTGCCAACGCTGGAATGCAAATGTCAATATACCCAAATTAAGGACAGCCTGGATGTTATAGCGAGCCCAATACGCTGCGAGTTCCGCGTTTCGTATTGACATTAACGTAGAGTAAATTGGCTCATGCAGATCGTTAGAAGCATCTTTTGCTTTTTCATTGCTCACAGTATCACCATCCGTTCCGTGACCCCCTCTTCCCTCTGATGTTTCGGGATACCCCTGTCCCGAAACATATAGTTTCAAGACGGGTTTCAGTTAAGATTGTTATGGATAATTTGCTGGGCTTGGTCGTTTTCCTTTGCGTTAGTCCCGAGGGAACAAAGTCCTATCTTCATCGGCGAGTTTAGGCTCTAAAAGTGGTATTCCGTACTTCTCAGCAATTGCCTGTGCTAATTCGGGATGTGTCCTTATTATATCAAACGTATACAATTGGTTACAATCAGTATGAAGCGCAGTGGCAAGATGGATAGCATCAGGCGTATGCATTGCCGTACCCGTTTTTTCTTTAGTGTAGGTTCGGATTTCATGGGCCTTCTCTGCGATACGCAAGTCAACATCCCAAAATTGGAGATTTTGTTTTACATAAAGGTCTTTAAAGGATTGCCGCCCTTCTTCATCGAGAAAATAATCCAATACTTCTATTCTGGTTATAATGGACGTTACGACAACTAAATCGCCATTTTCAGATGTTTTAAGCATTCGGCCAATGGCTGTGATCGCTTCACTGCCCCACTTCCGAGCTTCGTTCACCAACCAAGCGATGAAAACGGAAGCGTCAAAATAAACAGGCGCCTTACCCCCACTCATCGTTCTGCTCCTTCTCCCTCTCATTTAAAGCATGCTCAGATCCCTTCCCTTTCGCCATGGCCTTCATTTCCGAGAGATTTTTAGCATTCTTTTGAGGGCGTAGGACTTCTATTTTCTGAATACTAATATGGTATGGATGTTCGGTCCCCCTCTTATAGTCCAATCTGCCTGAAGCGAGTACGTATTTACCAATCCCCTCTATGATGGCATTCATCATTTCACTGGAAAATGTTCCTCTGATTCTTGTAGGCCCGACAATGGGATATATATTGCAGCGCTTGGGGGAACCATGGATATCGATCATCTCCAGCATACCTTTAATTGTTCCAAACGTGCTTTCATCAGGTCCCAAGAGATCATCTATCTTCATATAGAAATCCGGTTTAAGACTTATTTCTGATTCATCAGATGAAATCAATATGCTTTCAAAGGTAGAACCTATCCCCTTCGTGAAATCCTTGAGCTTTTCAAGCGCCAGCACATCATAGCCTTCCGGTATTTTGTTCCGAGACTGAATGTCCTCAAGAGCCTGAGCGAACTTATGAATCCCCGCTTCTGGCTTAGTGGCACTCTCCTTCTGAACTTCAGCAGTCAGAGTTAGCTTATAATTCTTCGCGTGGCTAATGGCGATAACCCTATAGTTGACTTTCCTGTCTTTAGAAACTATCCGATCTGCTTCTTTAAGGTTATCATGAAGTTTTTCAATTACGTCAATAAGCTGGCTTAGAAGAATATTACCATCCCCGGGGGCCTTAAAATATGTTATCAGCTGGGTTGGGCTCACTCCTGAACTCCTATATAGGAATCTCTTCCTCAACATTAATAGTATCATCTTAGATGCTGAAAAGCTACATTCGATATTCCTTTATTCTGATGTTCCGGGACACCCCTGTCCCGAAACAGGTATAGGACAAAACAGAAGTATCGGGACAAGGCTGTCCCGACACATCAGCTTGTATGACACCCACATGCTCGAATACTGGCCTGTGGGCGCCACCCGGACACCTGAAATGAATAGCGCACACTAAAGTGTGCGGCACCCAGGCGCCATCAGAATGCCGGGCTACCTCTCTGCTTCCTTTTCCCCTTCCCTCTTCTTCATCTCCTCGACTGCGCGTTCGTGGAAATAGGTCAGCGCGATGATTTCACCGAGGTTGTATTTCAGCAGTGAACACTCGCCTTTGGTCTGATTTTCGGAGCGTATGCCAACATATGGGCAGCCCCCCATGCAGTTCGGCAGCACGGGGCACTTGACGCATTCGGGTTTCTCGAACGGGTCCCACGCAAGCCATTTGAGCCGGTTACGCATCATCTCAACTTCGGTGATTTGCGGCTTTGTGAGATGCCCGATGGCTTCCTCCGGGTATGAAACATCGTTCCAGCATTTCACAATCGTCCCATCGGGGCAGATTGTCTTGCCGGCAAGCGAATCCGCGCAGCAGAACCCGCCCTTGAGCGTGGGGTACATCGGCACGCCCCATCCCCGCTCGATTTTCTTCATGGCGAACCGCGATTCCAATTTGGAGAAATCCTGAGCGCCGAAACACAGGCCGGAGACATCGGCGCATATATCGGTATAAGGCTGTATCCGCGCGAAATATATAGTCACCTTCCCCCGAAGCTTCGCGGCCTCCAACTCATCGAGCAGCTCATCGACATAATCAACATTATCCTTGTCGATATTCACCCTCACGCTGATGGTCATAACTTCCGATGCCGCGCGTATGTGCTCCACGATTCGGTCGAATGTCGGCCCGCTGCCGGGCAATACCCGCTTGGTGTCGTGGATACGCTTCGGGCCGTCGAGGGTTATCTGCGCCCAGTTGCATCCAATCTTCACGAGCTGTTTCGCTACTTTCGGCGTCAACAAATAACCGTTTGTGATGATCGATTGCGAAAAATCGCTTTTGTTGTGCCGGGCGATTTTCCGCAGATGCTTATGAATATCCAACAGGAGGTCAAGATACAAAAGCGGCTCGCCCCCGAACCAATTCATGGAGAGGGGCTTCCCACCTTTCGTATCCCTTTCGGCCAATTCGAGAAACGCTTCGACAACCTCGCGCGGCATCGCCCCCTTATCGCGCTGCTGGTAACAATAAGGGCATCGCAGGTTGCAATCCTTTGTCAGGAGGAATGTATATCCTGCAGAGCCGGCGCAGAATCTTTCCTGGCGATTCTTGACTTTCAGGAGCGCAAGCTCATCAACCGGCTCCGGAATAAGGAATCCGCCTCTGAGCAGAGTCAATTTGATACCCAGTTCCTGGTCTGTGGAGTCGCCGTTTGGGGAGCATAATATTTTTTCGATAGTCTCGGCGACATCAATGGGGAATTCAACCGCAAAGGTGGATATGCCATTATAGCCGAGAAGCTTCTTGCTTTCTTGCAGTCTTATGAAGCTGTTATATCGCGAAGCTTTTATTTCAGGCATAAGTGCAGGCATAGTTTCACATGGGGTCACTACAGAGCTTGAATACAAAAACACGTTTTCTTTGTGGACTTGCTCTTTTAGCGGACTTAGATCTTAAAAAAGCAACCTTGACTAAAGCCCGAATTGACCACTCTCAATCCCTTTTGCAATGCCGTTGTTAGCGGCTAAGACGATATGCTGCAGTCCCATGTTTAATACATCATCAGAGAAAATCACATCTCTAAGCTCTCTCTGGATATCCCCGACATCGGTCGTCCCAAGGATCTTTAATAATTCCGAAGCAAACTTGTCACCCGGGCGGCTCACTACTTCATAAAGATTAAGGCCTGCGTGCGGTGCGCAATATGTACCACATTTTGGCGAGCAATCGCCTTTAATAGTGCAATATCCTGTGCAGTCGTAACCACAGCCTGGCACCGTCACCTCGCCACCCCCCCCGCCAACGTGTGAATTCGCGATTTCTATTATATATTTGCCCCTGTCTAAATGGGTAGTTACATAAATCCCGCATTCATCAACAGCGATCCGTAAGTCGGGCGATTCACCGGATATGTTGGTATCAGCATATAAGAAACAACCTGAATCGCCGCCCTTGGTTCCAAGGTCCCAGTTAATCATGGGGATATAACCATTTTCAAACGCTTCCTCAGCCGCTTTCCCAAAGAACCTTCCAGTCAATACATCGCGGATGTTTTCCAGGTTCTTGGTTTCAAGCTTTCCTTCGAGCACCAGCTTGCTCAATTTCTTCCCCTTTATTGTGGGGCTTCGCAGTATCTCGCTGTAATGCAGCTTGATGAAACTGCGCTTAACCGTCCTGGATTCGCGCGGGGCTACGGATTTCAGCTTGGCTTCGGCAGCGAATACCGGGATACCCGTGAGAAAAGATAATATCCCAATCTTCCCGAGGAAACATAAAAACCTGCCCCTGTTCATCTTTTTACCGTCATTTGTTTCGTTTGTCATTTCACCGTTCTCCAGATTGTAATTTATTGATAGCGAACGGAAAATTAAAGCGCCAATCGACCACTCTCAAGACCTTCAGCAATGCCATCATGAGCGGCTAAAATAACATGCTGCAATCCCATGTTGAGCACCTGGTCTGAAAAAATTACATTCTTGAGCTCTCTCTGGATGACCCCGACATCGGTCGAGCCAAGTATCTTAAGTAATTCAGAAGCAAACATGTCCCCGGGGTAACTGACCACCTCGGCGATGTCAATACTTGCTTGCGGGCTACATTGCTCGCCGCACTTGTGACCACAGCCACCCTCATTGGTACATTGTCCACTGCAATAATCACCACAACCCAATTGGCTAACGAAATCACTAATACCGATTGAGTTCACAATATCGATCATCAATTTTTCGTTTTCTTCACGGCTTATCATTTGCAAAGTGCATTTAGAGGACATTATGACAGGAGGGCAATCAAGATACTGTACTGTATGGCCAGTGCAGGCGTGCAAGAAACAGCCCGAATCAGTGCCCTTTGAATTAAGGCTCCAATATATTAATGGCGCATAACCATCTTTAAGTGCATCCTCGGCGGCTCTTCCAAAAAACCTTCCGGTCAGCAGGTCCCGGAGGTTTTCAAGGTTCTTTGTTGCGAGCTTCCCCTCAAGCACGACCTTGCTCAATTTCTTCCCTTTTATCAATGGGCTTCGCAGTATATCGCTATAGCGCAGTTTTCCAGGAGTTAATTTAGCAATCTTGTGCTCATCACTCGTTGGGCGCTTCAGCTTGATTTCTGCCCCCAAAACCGGAATGCTTGTGAGAAGGGTTAATACACCGACCTTCCCGATGAAACCTAAGAACCTGCCCCTGTCCATCCTTTTACCGTCATTTGTTTCGTTTGTCATTTCACCAGCCTCCGGATTGTGATATATCGATGGCGAATGGGAAACTAACGTACCAATTGACCACTCTCAAGCCCTTCAGCAATGCCACCATGAGCGGCTAAGATAACATGCTGCAATCCCAAATTGAGCACCTGGTCTGAAAAAATCACATCCTTGAGTTCTCTTTGAATAACCCCGACATCGGTTGTTCCGAGGATCTTTAATAGCTCTGAAGCAAACATGTCTCCTGGGTAGCTCACTATTTCACCAATGTCAAGAATTGACTGTGGGTGGCAATAAGTACCGCACTCTACACTACAGCTACCGTGGTCAACACACTTGCCTGAACAATAGTCTCCACAATACCCGGATCCCCCGGGGTCTATCCCGGTGCCTATCCCGTGGCTGAGGATTGATGAGCTGATTACATTAATAATCAATTTATCCTTTTCTCCACGGCTTAGTATTTGAAGAGTGCATTCATGGAAATAAGAAGGGCAGGATGGCGGTGTAAGGCTTACGCAAGCGTTTAAGAAACAACCCGAATCAGTGCCCTTTGAATTAAGGCTCCAATTTATTAGTGGCGCATACCCGTCTTTAAGTGCATCTTCGGCGGCTCTTCCAAAAAACCTTCCAGTCAGCAGGTCCCGGATGTTTTCAAGGTTCTTTGTTGCGAGCTGCCCTTCCAGCACTCCCTTGCTTAATCTTTTCCCTTTAATCAATGGGCTTCGCAGTATATCGCTATAGCGCAGTTTCCCGGGAGTTAATTTAGCAGCCTTGTACCCATCACTCGCTGGGCGCTTCAGCTTGGCTTCTGCCCCCAAAACCGGAATGCTTGTGAGAAGTGTTAATACCCCGACCTTCCCGAGGAAACTCAAGAATTTTCCCCTGGTGATATTATTTGCATCAAGGTTCCTTAATCGAGTCATCGCAATTGCCTCCTGACGCTGCGCCAATTCTGAAAATGCACGAAAAAGTATAGCACAATATGCATATATTTATGCATTAAGGTGGTTGGTTTGTCACTTTGGAGTGCACTTTGATGCGGATATTTCTTTGCAGCAAGATATACCGGACCTGATAGGGTTTCAAAAAGGCATTGATGTAAATAGAGAGGGTCATCCCTTGGGCCTCTCGACACATGATTTGCTGCCTGAGCCACATTGGATAATCAGAAGAGGACGACATGCGGCCGTCTATTGTTTCGAAAACATGCTTCCCGCCAAATCGACTATCGTTACCCTTTACATAGCAAATTGTTCCGATATACCGTTGAATGCTCCGGCGGCCAGCATCCCCAGCCCGAGGTTGAGGACTTCATCGGAGAAAATAATGTTTTTAAGTTCCGACTGGATTTTACCGACATCGGTGGTTTCCAGGATTTGACTGAGTTCCGACGCGAAAGCATCACCGGGATAGCTCACGATATCGCCCAGATCGAGCGAGGAGTTGGGCTTACAAACAGCCTCGCAATGAGTCTGGCAAACCAGGTCGCATACGGAGGCGCAGTAGTTTTGGCACTGATTACACTTGCCTGAACAGGGCAACACTTCAGCAGACATCTTTGATGATAGAAGACCGAACAGTCTCCCGGCGCCAGGGGTGATGGCAATATCGATCGCCACCTGCCCTCCGCCGAGATCCCTGCCCATAAGGAATACACCGCAGTTATCAACCGGCGCCATTTCCCCTTCATTGGCAACAAACGCGTAATAAAAACAACCCGATGCCCCCCCTTTATCCCCAAGGTCCCAGTTAATGAAAGGGGTTTTACCGTTCTTGAATGCGTCTTCGGCGGCATTACCAAAGAGCCGCCCAGTGAGAACATCGCGGATATTTTCCAGGTTCTGTGTGGCCAATTTAGAGGTGAGCGCCTTCTGGCTCAGGCTCTTGCCCTTAATAAGGGGGCTGCGAACCATCTTATTAAGGTTGACCTTCGCCATTTTTTGCTCCCCGCTTGGTTGTTTCGCTGCAAGCGGTTTGTTGGATAACTTCGCCGCAAAGGCAGGGATGCTCCCCAAAAAAGTCAATAGCCCTGCTCCCCCGAGGATATGCAGGAATCTGCCTCTGCTTATCGCTTTGCCAGTATTCGTTTTACTTTTGTTCATACACGACTCCTTCCCATAGATTGAGGCTATATCCAATCTTGCAGTATACCATACCGACGACTCTTTTATGCCGAACCCGGTGCGATTGTCACGGGGGGAAGAGGCGGGCTCACCATGCTATAATTGGGACGACCTGAAAAGGTGAATTCATTATGCCTACCGCTGTCATCATAGCCGGGGGGGAGGGTACGCGACTAAGGCCGCTTACATTGACCATACCAAAGCCGCTTGTGCCGCTATTGGGACGCCCTTTCCTCGATTACCAGTTAGCCCTCATCAAGGCCGCCGGCATTTCGCGCGCGGTATTCAACCTTCACTTCATGCCGGATGCGATACGTCGCCACTATGGCGACGGCTCCGATTGGGGTATGCGGTTCAACTACTCCGTTGAGACCGAGCCGATGGGAACCGCAGGGGCTGTGAAAATGGGCGAGGAATTTTTCGGCGGGGATGAGCTCGTCGTATTCAACGGCGATGTCCTCACTGACATCGATTTATCGGATGTGATTAACTTCCACCGCAAGCGTGGCGCGCGGGTGACCATATCGCTCGTACGCGTGAAGGACCCGACGGCATATGGGCTTGTGTTCACAGATAAAGATGGAAAGGTCGAGCGCTTTTTAGAGAAGCCGTCGCGAGAGGAAGCAACGGTAAATACGATCAACGCCGGGGTTTATATCCTCAACCGTGATGTGATGGATGACATCCCGTCGGGCACCAATTATACATTCGAGAAGGGGCTGTACCCGATGTTATTGGAGCGTGGCGACCCCATGTATGGCTATATATACAGCGGCTATTGGATTGACATCGGCAGCCCGGAGAAATATCTCAAGGCGTGTATCGACCTCGCATCGGGCAGTGTACACAGTATGTTCCCGTTGGATGAGAAAGCCCCCGGCGGCATTTATGGCCACCCGACGGCCAAATTGGATTCCCTCGCCGAAATAACCGGCCCGTGTTATTTCGACAAGGGGACAACCGTCGCGGGCGGATGCAAAATCGGCCCGAATGTTTTTACAGGGAGAAATGTTTGCATATCTAATAATGCGAAAATAAATAATTCAATAATCCTCGACGGCACCACTATCGATACCGGCGCCGTCATCACCCATTCCCTCATTTCCCCCCATTGCCGCATCGGGGAGCATGTGCTTCTGTCGAAGGGTACATTGCTCGGGGCGTACAGCAGGGTGCCGGGGGTGTAAAATGTTTCAAACCTGCGGCTGGTTATGATATAATTATCTCTACTTCAGGAACAGAGGGCCACTATGATCAAAGTAACTAAAGTTCTACTTCTTTTAGGGGTAATTCTGCTTGTCTGCAACGGGTTGTGGGGGTGCAAGGGGGGTGGACTATTACAGCCTGAATCAAACCTACTGCCGGGAAATCCGAATCCTGGCATTGTAAGGGTAACTCTTAACCTACCCTTTGATTTCCCCAGAGATGAAGTTCGGATTCTGTCTGGGCTTTCCCCTATAGCGAAAGATGGCGAGGGATGGCTGGCTGAAGTGACTCCTGGTACCAGCCAGATGGTGTGGGCAATTTGCAGTGGCAACCTTCTTGGAATGGCTATCATCATAGATTCCAGCCAAGTAGCTGATGTTGAAATAAGTCCCGAAAGCACAGCAGCCACCTTACTATTTATGGCCCCTTTAATTTTTCAGGATGACCTTCCCTCTAATGTTCAAACATGGTTGGGTATCCATGAGCTATCGGGCCTCCCCAAATTGGCTGAACATATCAAAAGCTCAATGGTAAAGGAAGGCATCGAGTATTTTGGGGTATTGGCATCCGATGTGAAGATCAAAACAGCTTTCGGAGATTGTTTGCTTGAGCTTATGAAAATGGATGCTGTCCGGGAAGTCAATGGCAATATCGTTAAGAACCAAGGCATTACCCCGGGCTTTGAGCTTGTCGACAAATATTGGACAAAGGATTCTGATCAATCAGATGATTTGGAGCTTAGAAATTTCCTGCACAGGTATGGGGTGGTCATTTCCGGCAAAGGGGAGGATAAGGAATATATTATAGGAAAAGGGAAGCAAGATGCCCCAAGTGCTATTTCCCTAAATATTGATTATTCTGGGCTTCCGCCATATGGGATTAAGGTTTATACCTGGGGTGACGATTGGTCAGGGGTCAAATTACCTGATGATCTTGGGCATATTATAGAGGGATGCGGTGTTAACGCTTTTTGTGGCGTAATAGTTCCGATTATTAAGATATTAGGTTATTCAACATTTGAGGGCATCACATGCAGTTGCGGTATAAAGCTCTATTTTGACCTCCAAGATGACGCGCTACCACCCGAGGATGCAGCGAAATTTCCGAAATATTCACAGAAAGGACAAGTGCTGCAACATTATCTCTTAACTGAACCAAACTTCGGGATGCATTGTGTATACAGTATAAAGTATCTTGGTGAGGCTTTGATTAATGATTTTTCAACGGGCGGCAATTGTCTAAAAAGCGTTATCGTTAATCTGAACCAAGATACAATTAAATCCTTATCTACCGCCCTTGGTCTGCCAATATTGCAGATATATAGTTTCTTTACGTTTGTATTTGCGGATTTTCCATTTCTTTATGATGGTTACGTTAATGGAAAAATGAAAAATGTGTGGACGACATCGAGTAACGACGCCCCTATTATTAATTGGAACGATATATCTACAACCGGATTTGCTCCTCTCAAAGTAAATCTTAGCTCTGCAGCTTTGGACCCTGATACTCCTCTCCAATTTTCCTGGCAGATGGGTAATGGAGATAATGTCACGGGGAACAACATCTTTTACTCATACGATGCGCCAGGTGCTTATAGAGGGAAATTGACGGTAACCGATGCAAAAGGCGTCAAAACTGAATCACCGATTTTCACCATTAATGTCAATAAGCCTGGGTTTTACCCAACCGCTCTATATGTTGGTAACAATGTAGCGACAAAGGATTGCATTATAAAGGCGGGATTTCACGTTTCGCAGTTGGTTCCAGCGGACTATAACAAACTATATGAACCTTGGGGTTATGGGAATTTTTGGCTCCCCATGGACCTTAGTAACTATGATATTGTTGTCGTTGAAGACTTGCCGGAGGTTTATGACCCCAACAATAACCCTATCAATAATTTCCTGCTTGATGGCGGCGGCTGTGGGGTAGTCCTTTTAGGATCTGCCCCTTATTATTTGGAGACAGGGCAGGATTGGGAAGGTCCTTCCGACTGGTTGATATTGGATAAAATAGATAATTGGTTCGGCGCGTACCTTTTTAATGAGAAGTATTTCCAATCGGCTAATGCCCTAATAGATAAGCCTTTTGGGATCGCTGTGCCCTTAGGCGGGCTTATATTTTCCAGTACGTCATCATTTGAAGCTGGAGCGATAAAGAAAGGATCAGTATGGACTCCCTCTAACAGCGCCAATTGGGATGGTGTGCAAATAGGGGAATGGTATGATCCCATCCACTATTTTGAGTCCTTGTTTTCATTTAGAACCGAGAACAAGAACACCAAGCATAGGATATATTGGCAAGCGGCCGTAGATGAAAATAATGCTACTGCTAAACAACTTCTTACAGCCGCGATAAAATGGGTTGGTGAAAAAGCATTCGAGGACCCATGCCAAGCTGACGGAAACGACACATGGTCACAGGCCGAATGGTGTGACCTGTGGATGGAGGATTGGTGGAACAAGACCGTGTGCTGGTCGAATGATAAGGAAGACTGGTACTGGTTCGATACTCAAGGGCCTTTGAGCGGCAAACTTGAGTTGGTCTCGGATGGACGCACGACGATTACCCTTTTTGACGACACTCCGGATGTCGGCCCTATCATCAAATACTCTGAAGCCAATGAAGCTAACGGTTTCAAAGCCAACATAAACCTCGACGGACTGGGTCTGAAGGCCGGGAAGTACTATGGCAGGATTAAACACATCGGGACTGATACAAACTACAGGCATTACACCTACACTAACCATGGGATTTGCCTTATCGCCCCCGATGAGACAAGAACAGGAACTGTCGGCGGTCCAACCGGCCTTGCGAACGACAAGGATGATTGGTACAAGATAATCGCAACAAAGACGCTGACTGGTTCGCTCGACCTTAGTCTTTCTACCACCAATGGCGCGTGCAGCGTCACTCTCTTTTCGGAAGCGCAAATGGCCAACTATCCCAACGGCGGTAACTTGGGATGGGTAGAAGCCAACAGCACAAACGGTTACAAAGCGAAATTGCCACTGAATGGAAAAGGCTATGGGCCTGGCAATTATTATATCCGCATAAGGCACATCGGTTCAGACCAGCTATGGCGGAAGTATCTACTTAAGTATAATGTTAACGATATATCTTTCAACCCCGTCGATGTCACCCCGCCTTGGCTGAATTTTTCGCCTTGTGATGTTTGCATTGTTGGGGCTTATGCTTATGTCGCAGGTGGCTTTAACGGTCTTCATATCTTTAACATTTCTAATCCCACGAATCCTGTTTGGGTAAACATGGTTGACACACCGGGGTCGGCCCTAGCTGTAGCTGTATCAGGGGGATACGCCTATATAGCGGATCTTAATGGCTTCTGCGTAATTGACATAGAGCCCCCCTCCTCTGCTTATATTGTCAAAACCGTTTACCCACCGGCGGGTGGCCACGGTGTCGCGATATCAGACGGCTACGCCTATGTGGCGAATGGTGATACCGGCCTTCGGATAATCGATGTGGAGCCGCCGCAATCGGCTCATATTGTAAAAACAGTTGACACGACGGGTAACGCTGAGGGAGTAGCCGTATCGGGGGGATACGCGTATATGGCTGATGGTTCTGCAGGGCTTCAGATAATCGACATCGAACCGCCCGGCTCAGCTTATATTGTAAAAACAGTTGATACGACGGATTATGCTGAGGCAGTAGCCGTATCAGGGGGATACGCGTATGTGGCTGATGGTTCTGCAGGGCTTCAGATAATCGACATCGAACCGCCCGGCTCAGCTTATATTGTCAAAACAGTTGACACGACGAGTTATGCTGAGGGAGTAGCCGTATCAGGTGGATATGCCTATGTGTCGGATTATTGGGACAGCCTTTTTCATATAATTGACATAGAGCCCCCCTCCTCTGCTTATGTTGTTAAAACCGTTGACAAGGCGGGGTGGTATGATGGGGGTTTAGCCATATCAGGAGGATATGCATTTGTGACGGGTAGTTATACCGGCGTTCAGATAATCGACATCGAGCCCCCGTCCTCTGCTTATATTGTCAAAACCGTTCCTACACCGGGGGGGGCCCGAGCTGTAGCTGTATCAGGGGGAAACGCGTATGTGGCTGATTTAATTGCGGGGCTTCAAATAATCGATATCGAACCGCCCGGCTCAGCTCATATTGTAAAAACAGTTGATACGGCTGGTGCTAATGGAGTAGCCGTATCAGGGGGATACGCGTATGTGGCGGATGGCGGTCTTCAGATAATCGACATCGAGCCCCCGTCCTCAGCTTATATTGTCAAAACCGTTCCTACACCGGGGGGGGCCCAAGCTGTAGCTATATCAGGGGGATACGCGTATGTGGCTGATTATGAGGCAGGGCTTCAGATAATCGACATCGAACCGCCCGGCTCCGCTTATATTGTAAAGACAGTTGACACGCAGGATTCAGCTTTAGGAGTAGCCGTATCAGGTGGATACGCGTATGTGGCTGATTATGAGGCAGGGCTTCAGATAATCGACATCGAGCCCCCGTCCTCTGCTTATATTGTCAAAACCGTTCCTACACCGGGGGATGCCCGGTGTGTAGCCGTATCAGGTGGATATGCCTATGTGTCGGATTATTGGGACGGCCTTTTTCATATAATTGACATAGAGCCCCCCTCCTCTGCTTATATTGTCAAAACCGTTGACACACCGCCGGGTGCCCACGGTGTAGCGATATCAGACAGCTACGCCTATGTGGCGAGTTATCTAGGCTGCAGTCTTTCGATAATTGACATAGAGCCCCCCTCCTCTGCTTATATTGTCAAATACGTTGACATGCCGGGGTATGCATATGGTGTAGCCATATCAGGAGGCTACGCCTATGTGGCGGATTGGTGTGACGGCTTAAGGATAATCAAATTGTGGTAATATTGATATTTTGGGTCGTTGTTCCCTAACATGAGTCTGTTCACTCCCCTTTCTTCAATGACTCCTTGACCAATTCCTCCATCGGCTGGTTCCACGCTTAGACTTGGCGTACCTTACTGCATTAAGGTTCGCGAATCTAAGCGTGTTATGAAAAAAGCAACGTTTCAATGTCAATATTGTTGCAGCGTATCCTATGCTCACGCTTAGATTCGCTGACCTCAGTACAGTGAGATAAGCCAAGTCTAAGCGTGCCACCAGTCGCGCGATTTCTCCTATAATATGCTATATTATTTTTGCACCAAGTGACTGGAGGACTTCAATGCCCAAGGGAATGAGAATTTTGTGGCTTTTAGCAGCAATCTTGTTTGCATATAGTGGGCTTTCAGGATGCAAGGGAGGGGAGGGCATCACCAGTGCCGGGAATGGAACATCGCCGGGCAGTTTAGATGATCAGCCTCGGCAAGCGCTGTACACAGGGCGGGTTGTTCTGCCCGAGGGGAATGTTGATGCAAGCAGGTATAAAATTGTTGTTCCCGCAGGGACTTTCGACATCTCGCCTGGCGGCGGATTCAGAATCCCGATGAATATTGGCACAACGGGCCTTATTACTGTGGTTGATGAAAACGGCGTACCTGTGCTTCTCAAGGTCTTTCCCAAGCACCAACTCCTTCTCGAACAGGAGCCGGTTGTATGTGCTGAATCCACCGCGGTTGCATACATGTATTTAAATCCATTTCTTGCTGCTTATAATGACCCTCTTCGGGCGGCTGTTATACTTGAACTCCTGAAGCGAACGGAAGCTGCACCCGCTCTTGCAGGTGTTATAGAATCCTCGTTGGCTGACCGTAATGCAAGCATTGATTATGACATTATCGCTGAATTAGCCGCAAACGGTATTAACGAGATCTTAGCTTTTGGTGATTCGCCGTCAGTCAATTATGATTCCTTTGAAAGACACGGTCAGGCGGACCAGAATGACCTCTTCTTCCACGATAGGGATGACAGCGAAACGGATAAGATATCATTGAGCGGGTTCGCTTTCGATCCTGAAGCCAATACGATTTCTGTTAACTATGTCAATAATCGTTGTAAGTGGTGGATGGTCACCCTCGATCCAGCTTCAGCCGGCCCGGATTATTCTCCAATGTATAGTGACCCAGGTATCGCGGTCGGCCTCATTCCTCCAAAAACATTTGATTTGCCTTCAATGGATAGCGTAATTGAAAACAACATTGGAACGATAATCGGGGCTATCTCGGCAAATAAAACGGATTTCTGGAACGAGCTTATATCTAAAAACAAAATCGGGGTTACGCCAGCTTCGGGCTCTTTGAGTTTCCAATGTGATAGTTCGCAGGACACATATCAGCTTGGTTGTTATTCTGTCGGATTGAATATGGATTTAGCCAACCTTGACCGCTATGGCCGTCCTTTCGCGCTTAATATTATATGCCAGCTTATAATTCCTGTCCTGAACGTCGCATTCGATGTAAGCCCCAATTCCCCGGAAGAAAAGATGATGGAGCTTATTAACAATGATGATTTTGCCCAACTCATATCTAAATTACAGCCTGATTTTCAGAAGTTTATTACTCACCTCGGCGATACGGATCCTGCGTCATTTGATGACGCAGTAGTTATCGCAGCGAAATTGGTGAATAGTCCAGTTGTATGGCCTTTCGTTTGTGATGCCATATTCAACGGCGAATTGCCGAGTTCTATCCCTAAAAAGCTCCTCGATTGGGTTTTGCTTGATGAGCGTGCGGCTGAAGTTGTGAAGAAAGTCGGAGTTTTTGTCTTATCATTTGTCGATTTCTACACTGTCAAATCATTCGATAATTATGTAATAGATTTAGCCGAATATTGCACTGAGGACGATAATAATTCATTCGATAGCGCAGGGATTGCTGTGGTTCCTTACGGACAATCAATGGAATCAATGGTTTGCATCCCTAACGATCCAGGAGACTGGTGTACTTTTACAGCCTCCAAGAATCTAAAAGGGAGTCTTGAAATCGAAGTGCTTAACAAAACCGGCGGTATCTGGATGGCATTGTACGGGAAGGATGAAATCACCGGCATCCCTGGGGCAAAAATATATGATGCTTTTGCGGATGCTCCGGATTTCAGAGTGTTAATGGATGTTTCGCACTTGGATCTGCCGGAGGGTACATATTATGTCCGTATATTGTACATGACCACGGGCGAGGGGGGCAGGAGATATAAATTTACAAACAATTGTTACGAAGCAGACTGCCAACCAGACTCCAACAATTCCTACCTGGACGCAATTGACATCCCATTCGGCTCCGATTCCGGAAATCGTATCGTCTGCAATCCTGATGATAAAGCGGATTGGTATAACTTCACCTCAACAGGTAGTATCACGGGCACCGTTTACTTGTCTGTAACCAATAGTTCAGGCCCGGTTGATATAACCCTCTATGACTCATCGCAGGCTCCCAACCCGGACGGCCCATATCTCAAGTGGAGCCAGGCCAACCCGGCTGCATCAATAGACCTGGCGGAATTAAGCCTTGGCCCAGGGACCTATTACATCCGGATAAGGCATATAGGGAATGACGATTTGGTGAGGGAATATAAACTTGAGAATAAGGGGAATGGAGGTGCTGCTGGAAACGGTTGGGCTCACACATGGGGAGGGCTTGATTTTGATTTTGGAGCCGGTGTGGCCACGGATAGTTCAGGCAATGTTTACGTAGCAGGTTATTTCAGCGGCATAAATGTCAACCTTGACCCGGGCGGGTCGGATATCCATTCCTCAAATGGTGGTGATGATGTTTTCATCAGCAAGTTCAACTCAAGCGGCGTATTTCAGTGGACCCGCACATGGGGCGGAGAAGGGTTTGATGACGGGACGGGTGTAGCCACAGATGGTTCAGGCAATGTTTACGTGACGGGTTATTTCAACGGCACAGATGTCAACTTCAACCCGGACGGGTCGGACCTCCATTCATCAAATGGCGTAAGAGATATTTTTATCAGCAAGTTCAATTCAAACGGTACATTCCAATGGGCTCGCACATGGGGGGGGACGGGGGATGAGAGTGGTGCTGGCGTAGCTGCGGATATTTCAGGCAATACTTATGTGACGGGTTATTTCAACGGCGCAGATGTCAACTTCAACCCGGACGGGTCGGACCTCCATTCCGCACTCGGGCAAAGCGACATTTTCCTAAGCAAGTACGATTCAAGCGGAGCCTTTGTGTGGGCCCTTACCTGGGGGGGAGCTGACTTTGATAACGGGTATGCTGTGGCTACATATGGTTCGGATATTGTCTATGTTGCAGGCAAGTTCCGAGGTGCAAATGTCAATCTGAACCCTGGGGGTTCAGACATTCATAATTCGCACGGTGGTTGCGATGCTTTCGTCAGCGAATTTAATTCAAATGGCGTTTTCCAGTGGGCCCATAGCTGGGGGGGGACGAGTTATGATTTTACGTATGGTGTGGCCGCCGACAGTTCAGGTAATGCCTATGTAACCGGCATGTTCCAGGGGACAAATGTCAACCTAAACCCGGACGGCTCGGACCTGCATTTTTCAAACGGCTTTGGAGATGTTTTCCTTATCAAGTTCAATCCTGGAGGCGTTTTCCAATGGGCCCGGACATGGGGTGGGACAGGATATGAAGAAGGGAGGGGTGTAGCCCCTGATAGTTCGGGTAGTGTTTATGTGACTGGGTCTTTTGACGGCACAAATGTCAACTTCGACCCTGACGGGTGGAGCCTCCATTCCTCCAACGGCTCGGCTGATTATTTCATCAGCAAGTTCGATTCAGATGGTGTTTTCAAATGGGCCCGCACTGCAGGGGGGACAATGCAGGACCAAGGGCGAAGCGCGGCCACGGATAATTCAGGTAATGTGTATATCACGGGCTATTTCTACGGCACAGATATCGACTTCGACCCCGACGGGTCGGATCTTCACTCTTCGAATGGCGACGGTGACGTGTTTTTTAGCAAATTCCTGCCGGGTGGCTATTGGTAATGCCTGAAATCAGAGCGGCTGGTGGCAAGCTTAGACTTGGCGTACCTTACCGCATTGAGGTTCGCGAATCTAAGCGTGTTGTGAAGAAGGCAACATTTCAATGTCGATATGCCTGTAATGTATCTCGGGTTCACGGCAACGGTACATCTATCGACTGGAAGCAGAAATGTCGATATGCCTGTAATGTATCTCGGGTTCACGCTTAGATTCGCTGACCTCAGTACAGTGAGGTCAGCCAAGTCTAAGCGTGCCACCACATTTGATCTTTCGGGACACCCTTGTCCCGCAACTTTTTTAACTGCTTCCTACTTTCTCCAACCTCTCCATGATCATTCCCTCCACCTTATCGTATAACCCCGGTTCGCAGGTGATAAACCGCTATTTATTTTTATATTTCTGCATCAAAGGATATACAAATAGACTCAACAAGGAGGTCCCGAATGCGATTGAGAACGCTATCATTCTGTTGCCTGCTTGCTATGGTTGGTATTCTCCTGGTTGCAGGATGCCAGGGGCCGACAGGCACAATGGCGGCGGCTGGGAAAGAATCGTTTGAAAATCCTGTGGTAATACCCGATGCGGAACTCGCTCGGGAGGCAAACTTAGTGTTTCCGTACCATTGCGGGAACTACGTGATTAAGGTGCTCTATGGAGGGCAGACCATCGACGTAGGGTGGGTTGCGGTATGGAACGACGAGACGAATTTGTACGTCCATTACCGAACCAAGATGGGATGGGTTATCGCAGAAACCCATCTTGCGGTGGCCAACTCACTCTTTGAGATCCCTCACAATTCGCAGGGCAATCCCATGATTGGCCAATTCCCCTATGGGGGTGAATACAGCCCCCCTGAAACCGATGTCGAGTTCACCATCCCCCTCCAGTGGGATCCGGGCAAGATGCTGTATGTTGCTGCCCACGCTGTGGTGCGGCTCGTTGACCAGAATGGGGAGATAGTCCAAGAGGAAACCGCCTGGGGGAACGGTTGTTGCCCGAAGCCGAGCGGCAAGGGCAATTGGGCCATGTTCTTCACCTACAATGTCGCGGCTTGCCCCGATTAGGATTCGTGCTTCATATGGAATCCGAGAAAGGCTCCGTCAGGGAGCCTTTTTCTATTTCTTGATTTCTTGATGTTTCGGGACACCCTTGTCCCGCAACCCGAACCTATTCATTCCCCCTTCTTCAATGACTCCTTGACCAATTCCCCCACCGCAGCTTATTTTGCCTTTGTGAAATCCTCGACAGTAAGCCCCGCACGTGCTATCTGGGCTTTAAGCAGTCCCGGGGCAATTTCTTTATGATTAGGGATGCATAAGATAGGCTTTTTTGGGTGATAGAGGATTATGTGGCTCCCTGTTTGGTAATCAATTCGATAGCCGAACTTGCAGAATACCTTTGCTGCGCGTCGCCCGGAGATGTTCGCGAGTTTGCTCAACCGGCTGTAACCTTTATCACCTTGGCTTTCGGAACCGGCCGTCCGTTTTTGCGAAGAGCGTCGAGGTATCCCTTAATGGCGTCCTTGGCGTTCTTGATTGCTTCCTTTTCAGTACGCCCTTGCGACATGCAGCCGGGTAACGCTGGGATGTCAGCGATATACCAACCGTCCTCAAAGGTTATGAACACTTCGTATTCCATTGGATTCACCGCTATTAATCTACCATGATTCCAGTGTTTAGGGAATTTATTGCCGAAACTTTTTGCCTCTGTATTGGGTACAAGTCCCCCGATGGACCAAAAATCATCATTCCCCCTTCTCTCTTGATGTTTCGGGACACCCTTGTCCCGAAACCCGAACCTAATCACTCCCCCTTCTTCAATGACTCCTTGACCAATTCCTCCAATGGCGCTTCATCGCCCAATGTGGCTTTGGCGCGGCGCAGGCGGCGTAAGGCCTCGGTGCGGTCGTAGCCAAGGTTTGTGAGTGCTTGCAGGGCATCGGAGGGAATACCGGAGATTGAGTCATAGCCCGATGCCAACGCGCTAAGCTGCGCGGCCATAGTTGCGAATTCGCCAAAGAGATCTTTGCCAAGGCGGTCGCGTAGTTCGAGAATGACGCGTTGGGCGGTCTTTGTGCCGATACCGGGTATGCGCTTGAGCACCGTCTCATCACCGGCGGTGATTGATGCGATGAGCTGGTCGGCCTGCAGTCCCAGCAGTGCGAGGGCGGTTTTCGCGCCGATGCCGCTTACGGTCATAAGCACATCGAACAACTCACGCTCGACGCGGCTCTGGAACCCGTAGAGAAATTGGCGCTCGTCGCGTATGAGGAACGATGTATGCAGGAGGATTTCGTCGCCGGGGGTCGAGTCGGCGGCGAGGGTGGTGGTGACATGGATGCGATAGCCGATGCCGCCCGCTTCGACGACCAGGGAGCCTTCGCGCACATCTGTGATTATTCCGCGTATTGTGTCTATCATTTATTTTGATGGTAACCCATGAAATGGGATTCATGGGTTACATTTATTTTATTCAATATCGCACACTAAAGTGTGCGGCACCCTTCATTTGGATGGTAAGCCATGAAATGGGATTCATGGGTTACATTTATTTATCCCGGCGCATGAGTTGTCGCGCTACATTATTGCATTTATAGCCTATTGTTATCTCTTCACAACCAAACAAGCGTTCTGGCCACCGAAGCCGAAGCTGTTGAGGAGCATCGCTTTCCAGATATATTTACGCGCCACATTGGGGACATAATCCAGGTCGCATTCCGGGTCGGGGACTTCCTGGTTGATTGTGGGATGCACCATCCCCTTCTCGGCGCAGAGCATAGCTGCGGCCATTTCTGCGGCGCCCGAAGCCCCTAACATGTGCCCAATCATTGATTTGGTGGAGTTTATCGGGATTTGTCTGGCCCTTTCGCCGAAGACGATTTTTATTGCCTCGGTTTCAGTCGGGTCATTATATGGGGTCGATGTCCCATGCGCGTTGATATGGTCGATGTCCTCAAACTTCAGCCCCGCATCGTTCACAGCCATACGCATAGCAATCTGCGCCCCCTCGCCTTGTGGTGATGGTGCGGTTATGTGGTGCGCATCGGCGGATAAACCGTATCCTGCAAGCTCACCGTAAATTTTCGCCCCGCGCTTCTTCGCCGCATCCATCTCCTCAAGAATGAGCATCGCGCCCCCCTCGCCCATTACGAACCCGTCCCTCAATTTATCGAACGGACGCGATGCTTTCTCCGGAGTATCCCTGAAACCGGTGCTGAGGGCCCTCATCGCCGTGAAACCTGCAAGCCCCAATGGAATAACAGCAGCTTCCGCGCCGCCGGTCACCATGGCATCGGCACGTCCATACCTTATATGCTCCATTGCAAGCCCGATGGCATGAGTTGATGAGGCGCATGCCGATACGCACACATAGTTGGGCCCTTTCAACCCGAATTCAATTGAAATAAGCCCCGCGGGCATATTGACGATGCTTGCAGGGATATAGAATGGGCTCACTCGCCCCGGTCCTAATTCAAGCAGGTTTTTGTGGTCGCGGCACAATATGGTCAACCCGCCGATGCCGGTGCCCATCACGACGCCGAATTTAGCCGGGTCATAAGCCGGGCTTTCAAGCCCGGCGTCTTTCAACGCCATACGCGCCGTTGCTATTGCTAAATGGCTCACCCGGTCGTGATGTTTCACCGACTTGGCGTCCCAGAAATCGCCGGGGTTGAAATCAATCACTTCCGCCGCGATGTCTGTATCGAAGCCGGATGCATCGAATGTCCGGATTTTCCTTATGGATGATTTCCCCGCGAGGAGGTTTTCGGTAAAAACCGCCTTGCCGACCCCGAACGGAGTTATGCATCCTATCCCTGTTATTGCGACCTTGCGTTGTTCCATTGTCACCTCAAATCTGCAACCGAAATATCAACGTATTGTTTGCACTATCAAAAACCTTTATCGGGGGCTTAAAAGATCACGCCCCCGCCGTTGATATGCAGTTCCTGGCCGTTAAGATATGCCGCTTCTTCGCTGACGACATAGTGTATGAACTTGGCGACTTCCCATGGCTGGGCGAACCGTTCGAGAGGTATCCGTGACAGGAATTCCTTGCGCCGCTCGTCGGAAAGCCCCTTGAGCATCGATGTCTCGACAATGCCGGGGATGATTACATTCGATGTAATGTTGCGTTTGCCGAGTTCAAGGGAAAGGCTCTTTGAGAAACCCGACAAACCCGATTTGCTGGACGCATAGATGCTCTGCGCGGCGCTTCCCGCTACTGCCGCCGGGCTTGATATGAAAACAATACGCCCCCAGCGTTTTTTTATCATAAGCTTCGTGCACTCGGCTGACAGGTAGAAGGTGCTTAGGAGGTTCACCGCGAATACCTCGTCCACATAATCTCCGGAAAGGCGCACGATGAATCCTTCTCTGTTAATACCTGCATTATTTATCAGAATATCCGGGGGGCCGAGCTTTTCGGTAACTCCGGCCACTAATTTGGGGATTTCATCAAAACGCCTGAGGTCACACCCGAAGATGTCCGCACGTCCACCCATAAGCTCGATATGCTCGGCTACTTCCCGGGCCCGCTCCTCGTGCTCGTTATAATGCGCGGCTATCATAGCTCCCGCGCGGCCTAATTCCAGCGCAACCGCCCCGCCTATTCCGCCGGAAGCCCCGGTTACCAATGCGACATGCCCGTTAAGGTCGCAAAATCCCTTGCTCTCAAGTTCAGGCACCGGCTACACCTCCACTTATGGCAGCCCTTACCGAACCTATATCTTCGGGTTTGCCAAAATTCACCAGGGCGACCTCCTTTTCCTTGGGTACGATACGTTTATTCAGGCCAGTAAGCACCTTGCCCGGGCCGGTTTCAATAATGACATTCACCCCGGCCTTGATAATGTACTCTATGGATTGGTAGTACAGCACCGGATGATCCACCTGCTTTGTGAGTAGGTCCACGATGGCCTCTTTGCCGGTGTATGGCGCAGCGGAGTAGTTTGCTATCACAGGTATCTGTATATCCTTGAATTGCACCTTCTCAAGCTCAGGACGGAATTTAGCTACCGCCGGGGCCATAAGTTCCGAATGGAACGGGGCGGATACATTCAGCATCATGCATTTTTTCGCACCCAACTCCGGTGCTATTTTGCAGGCCCTTTCAATAGCTTCCCTTGCGCCTGATATGACCAACTGGTCAGGGGCATTATAATTTGCCAAATCAAGGGCCTGGCCGTAACGGGCTTTATCAACCAAAATTCCCGTCTTGAATCCGCCAATACCGATAACCGCCGCCATTGCCCCTTCACCCGCGGGGCAAGCCTCCTGCATATACTTGCCCCGAAGCCTCACAAGGCGCAGGGCATCTTCGAACCCCAACGCACCTGATGCGCATAATGCGCTATATTCCCCCAACGAATGGCCAAGCAGAAAATCGGGTCGCAAACCGGTTTCTTCTTTCAGGCAGAGATACGCCGCATAAGAAACCAAGAGTATTGCAGGCTGGGCGTTCTCGGTCTTCGTGAGTTCCTCCAAGGGGCCCTTTGCGATGAGCCCTGAGATGTCGAAGCCGAGTACATCGTTGGCGCGCTTGAAAAGCTCCGCCGCGATTGGGTATTTCTCTTTCAGTTCGAGCCCCATGCCGACCTCTTGTGAAGCCTGGCCGGGGAATGCAACGGCTGTTTTCATAAGGCAACTACTTCCTGTCTGAATATAAGAGCATTGTAAAAAAATACCTGTAGGGGCGACGCAACGCGTCGCCCTGGGCGACCCGTCGGGTCGCCCCTACAAATAAATGGATTTATGCAGTAATCCCACTGTATACAAACCCTTCCAGCTCAAATCGTCCATACCAATGTGGCACTCCCCCACGTAAATCCCCCGCCGAAAGCTGAAATGAGAACTTTATCCCCTTTCTTCAGTTTGCCCTTTTTGTATGCATCGTACATGCCGTATGGAATCGAGGCCGAAGTCGTGTTGCCGACAAAGTCGATGGTGACATAGTTCTTTGATTTATCGAGCTTCAGGTGCTTGACGGTCGAATCAACGATCCGGATGTTCGCCTGGTGAGCGAAAAACCAGTCGATGTCCTTCGTCGTCCACCCGGATTTTTCAAGTGCAATATCTGATGCCTCTGCCATGCGTCTTACAGCATGCTTGAAAACCTCGTGCCCTTCCATATAAATCATATGTTCCTTATTTCGGATTCTCTCCTCATTGACGGGATACTTTGAGCCTCCTGCTTTCTGCATTAAAATTGACGCCTTGGTGCCGTCTGAGCCGAGGTGTATCGCCATTATGCCGGGTTCATCGCTCGGCTCAAGCAGGACGCAGGCAGCCGCGTCGCCGAAGAGGAAGCAGGATGAGCGGTCCTCATAGTTCGCTATTCTGGTCATTGCTTCAGCGCCGATCACCAGCACTTTATCGTAAAACCCACTCCCGGCAAATGCATATCCCTGGGCGAGGGCGTAGAGAAAGCCGGAGCAGGCGGCAAGGACATCATAGCTCGGCACGTCGGTAGCCCCAAGCTTGGCCTGAACGAGATTTCCCGTTGAGGGAAACAGGTGATCCGGAGTTACTGTCGCGACGATAATCATATCGAGATCGGTCGGCTTCAAGCCCCGCGCATCGAGCGCTTCCTTGGCGGCACGTACCGCAAGGTCGCTTGTCGCCTCGTTATCCGGGAGTATTCGCCTTTCGAGGACCCCGGAATGTTCCCGTATCCATTGGTCGGTTGTGTCAAGGATGCGCTCAAAATAGGCATTGTCCAACACTTCTTCGGGAAGGTATCCGCCGATTGCGGTTATGGCGACATTTTTCGTTGCGCTAAACTTCACTTCGCGTTAATTCCTTTTCGATTTTGCTCCATAATTCGGCTCGGGCCATTTTGTCGGCTAACTTGATGGCGCTGTGAATGGCCTTCGCGTCCGAACGCCCGTGGCCGATAAGCACATTCCCTTTCGGCCCTAAAAGCACTCCGCCGCCCCATTCCTTCCAATCAATCCTCTTTTTCATACGCCTGAACGCCGGGCGCAGGAGAAGGGCGCCTAACTTGCTCAACCAGTCAGCGGAGAACTCGGATTTCATTACATCTACAACAAATCCCGCAGTACCCTCGGTGACTTTTAACATGGTATTGCCGACAAATCCGTCGCATACAATTACGTCATTCGCCCCCTCGGCAATTGCATTGCCTTCGATGTTGCCCGTGAAATTCAGGCCGCTTTTCTTCAATAGATGGTATGCTTTGCGGGACATCTCATCCCCCTTGATTTCCTCTTCACCTATATTGAGCAACCCGACTTTCGGGTTCTTGCGTCCCATTATCTCCTCAGCGTAAACCTTCCCCATCTTTGCGAAAACCAATATATCCTCAGCCCGGCAATCGGTCGAAGCCCCGGCATCGATAAGCAGCAGGTCTTTATTCAGCAAGGTTGGCAGGTTGATGGCTATCCCACACTTATCGACACCTTTCACGGTTCCGAGGATTGACACGCTTGCCCCAATAAAAGCGCCTGTGTTGCCTGCGGAAAATACCGCCTGCGCCCTGCCATCCTTGACCAGGCCGACTGCTGCGGCCATGCTCGAACCCTTTTTACGCATAGCCGAGATTGGGCCATCGGTCATTGTGACTGCGTCCGGAGCATGGATTGATTGTAAATTGACGCTCTCAGCATGCAATAACGCCTTAACGCGCCCCTCATCGCCAACGAGGATGCATTTGATCCCCTCTGCAGCGGCTGAGACGGCACCAGCAACAATTTCCTCAGGTGCGTTATCTCCCCCCATGGCGTCAATTGCCACAGCCACGCTTATTTCCATCTCCTCCTGCTATTTTGCTATATCTTTATTTTTTTAACGAGGAAAAATACTATCACAATCGCTCTGGGATTAAAAGCAGACAGCAAAGTGGTTTGAGCCGGTACCCATGCATCCCCATCCTCGCGGACTCGGCTGTGGGCGGCACTCGGTAATGCCCAACAGATTATTTCTTAAATGAATTGGCCTTAATATTCATACCCCTACTGCCCTTCTTTTTTCTCGCTACTTCCTTCTCCCAATTTTCCGCCGGATTGCAATACCCATTCAACTTTGCCCCTTACCCATACATATTCCACTCCCTCCTCAAGCAGTGTCACCTTGTTTCCCTTGACGCCAACGAGCTGGATGGTCACCCCGGATTTCGGCATCTGGGCGGTTTGCCCGACTGACATGTTGACCTGCCCGGCGCTAAAGCGGTTGCCTATTGTTATTAAGGGCTTCGGCGGCTTCCCAGGGATATAATTTATTGGGCCGATGGGCCGTGTAACAGGGTCGCGCCTTAAATCCTCCGGGCGGATAATTGTCCCATCTTCGGGGTTGGCTGTTGCACCCGGTGACGTGGAATCCCACCCGCCCCCCTGTGTAATATCCGGTGGGCCGGTAGGGGTCGAGGTCTCACCTTCAACACCCCCATCCAAACTTCCCTCTTCCCAGGGCGTATTTATCGGTGGAAGGGGAATACCTCCCGTACCCAGTGCTGATGCCCCGGCGGGGCTTCCCTCATATGTTCCACCCATGCTTATAGTTGATAGAACATTAAGCGAGTCCTGCGCAAATGCGTTGCCGGGTTCCCGCTCAAGTATTTCTTCGAATTTCGCTTTGGCGGCGGAATATTCTCCCCTTAACCCTTCCTCAACCGCCAAACCTATTGCAGCCGTAATCTGGTGCGGGGCAAGGTCCTCGGCATATTTGAAATGGAAGAGGGCTTCGGTGAGCGGGTGTTCAGGCGGGGATGAAAAGACGGGCTTCTTTCCGGCCATCCCAGGAAAACCCATCACGGCAGGTAATTTCTCTATGATGAATGCCCCGAATGAATCATTCGCGGTTGCGCTCAACAAATAGAGATACCCAAGCAGGATATGTCCATCGACCGAATTCTTATTGGTTTGGACTTCACGGGCGACGGCTTCTATGGCTTCATCCCCCCTGCCGTCTAACATGAGGGTTTTGCATAAGCTGATGTTAATCCCCTTTAACCTTGGCGACAGTTTATTGGCGCGCATATAGGAGTAGATGGCGTCATCGAGCTTGCCCTCAGTGAGGGCGGCGTCTCCCCTGGCGGACCACGATTTAGCATTATGCATCAACACGAAGTAGCCGGCAAAAATGGCGATAGGGGCCGCGATTATTATAAGAACCGCGGCTGCAATCCTGATATTAAGGGCTTTCTTCAGCATCGCTACGCCATCACGGATTTTTCAACCGGTATAATGCCCTCTAATAATGACCTTTCTAAAAACCGTCCGGTTCAAATATACTCCGCCCCCGCTTGCGTTTCAATAGTAATATGGTTGAGCAGTATATCCTTGTTCTTCCCGTTCAAAGGTATAAAAAAGGCGGGAATTAATTCCCGCCGATAGTTTTCTATACTTATCATATTATTCATACTTCGTCATGAAGAAGAAAGTCTCACGATTCATAGTAATCTGAACCGGTTCCTCACCATCTATTACCGGTGTCATCACGGAAGGCCCGATGGCGGTGATTACAGAGAAAGGCGGATCCACGGAAGGCATCGCGGGGATAATGCCGGTCAATATATAATGCCCATCCTCTGTACCTCCATACATGACCCGATTTCGTGAGGAATGTGAAGTCAATAGCAGGCCACAATTTATGGTTCTACTTTCATTAAAGTAGTCCATATCCATTGCAATCCTGACTTGGCTTTGACGCAATGAAGGATTTTCTTCCAGGGCTAAGTAAACGGTCCGCGGGACGCCTGTGATCGGGTTCTCAGTTCCTACTGGGCAAATCTCGGATACGAAGAACATATAGTAACTGACGGGATGGGAAGTATTTTTATCAAGGACTATCTGATGGGCTGCAGATTCCCCTTCGTTGAGGGTATAACCCTCATCTTCGTCGGCAATGAAGACAAATGGGCAAGCCCGGTAGATGTCTATGTTCCAATACTGGGCTCCCATAGCGATTGTGGAGAACCCATCGTAGTTGATGAGCACTGGTTCCCCTAAGATGGAATCATCCCAGGCATCAAAATTAGAAGCAGATGATCCAACTCCAAGAGGAGCATTACTGGCATTTGACGGTGCAGGATTAAGACTGGCCAAAGAGCTGTTGGCAAAGTTCAAGCGCGGGTTGATAAGTATGAAATCCGGGGAATTATTCCTCACAGTTGCAAATCCTGTGATAGTGTCTCCCACAATTGCGAATGCGCTGAGCTCGAGGGTAACCCCATCGATCAGCACATAGCTGTATCCGCTCTTGGTTGGCAGCGGCCCGATGACCGCCTCCGCTTCTCGGACGTCGGTGATGGTCATGGTTCCATCAGAGTCAACACTGAAACTGTACCCCGATATGATGACTCCAGTAGAGCCGTTACTGTTCGCTGTTGGTGTCACTGGTGGCACTATATACGGGTTGGGGGGGTGGGGGTTGGGTGTTCGTGGGCCGTTTACTACTGGACCAGGGGCGGGTCCAGGATTTTGGCTACCCAAATCCGGTGTGGTCGGCGTGTTATGCGCCGAGCACGAGTAGAAGCCCAATATCATCCCCGCAAGGATGAAAAAGGCCGAAAACAGCAAGATCGTCTTAAGGTTAACTTTCAATTCCATTTTTCTTTACCTCCTCCGCCATAGGCAGACTCGTATATAGTCTCGGGTATTTAACAGGGGGCGTTATTAATAGGATATAATCACCCTTAAAATATCGGGAAACTTTTTTGACTTTAAATATTAATAAGATCAGTTAAGGCTTAAAGTCGATTGGGGAAACATGGGGAAAATATCATGCAGGGCGATGCTCAAACCTCTCTATTGACGCCGCTTTGCCGCTTGCCGGGTCAATCTGGCAAATCGCCCCGTTAAGCCGCACATCGCCTTTTGCCACATCAAACCTCTGCGGTCGTAATGTCGTGAATTTTCTGATAATGGCATCGCGTTCCATACCAATCACCGATTCGTACGCCCCGCACATACCGAGGTCGGTTATGTATGCCGTACCACCGGGCAGAACCCGCGCATCAGCGGTCGGCACATGGGTGTGCGTACCGAACATGAAGCTCGCGCGGCCATCGACATACCACCCCATCGCCACTTTCTCGCTCGTCACCTCGGCATGCAAATCGATGATGATGACTGATGCTTCCTTGCCGATTTCCTCGCGTAAGCCGTCAAACACCGCGAATGGTGATTCTATCGGCTCCATATATGTCCGCCCCTGCAGATTCACCACCGCGACGCGCGCCCCGGATTTCTTCAGGATAACATAGCCGTTTCCCGGGCACGGCTCCGGGTAATTCGCCGGGCGTATTACGCGCGCATACTGGTCGAAGACATCCTCGTATTCCTTCTGGTGCCAGATATGATTTCCCGACGTGATGACATCTACCCCCGCGTCGAACAACTCGCCGGCGTTTTTCACCGAAAGCCCCGCGCCACCCGATGCGTTCTCGCCGTTGGCTATGACGAGGTCTATATCATGTTCCTTAACAATCCCTTTCAGGGCGGCGCTCACAAGATGCCGTCCGGGCCTCCCCATCACATCTCCTAAAGCCAGGACCCTTAACATCACGGGCATCCTTTCAAATCGATTTATGCTGGAATTATAGCACAGGCGGAAATCGCATCTATTTCCGTTTGCAGCCCCAAGCGTTGGATATTAGCCTATTGAAGCGCGGCCATCTTGGCCGCATGCGGGCTGGAAGCCCGCGCTCCATGAGAACATTGCATTCATCTCAGACCTGTTATCCCCTATTTTCTGCTTCGTGTGATATTCTATGTAAAAAGATTATTACCATAAAACTTGGTATATATGCCGGAATACCGTAAAGAAATATTCGCGCTGAGGCCGTGGTACCACGATTTCTCCCGGTTGGGAATTCAGACCGATTTTCGGGGCTATCCGCCATCCTTAGTGCAACGTGCAGCGAACCTTGCACGCAGGCTTGCCGGGCGTAAGCCGAGGGAGTACGGCGTCCTCAACAGTGACCTCTTAATCAACCAGCGATGCAAGGAAGCCATCCTCATCCCCTTCCTGCAGCGGGTATTCAGTGAGCTTCCCAAGTACCCACCATGCTTGGAACTCTTCTGCTCCGACGGCTATTATTCCTGCCTCATGAAAAGCATGTGCCCGGGGGCAAAAATCTTTGGGGTTGATAAGGATAGGCGTGCAATCAAACTCGCAAGAACCATGAGTCGGGTGATGGGAGATGAATCGATGGGGTTCCTGCGGGATGACCTACGGCGCGTTGATTGGTGGGCGGTAAAACCTCGTGACCTCGTATTCTGCGCCGGTGGACTTTATCACCTTGAGGACCCGCGCGGGTTTATACGGCATATAAGGCCACAGGTGGGGAAATATCTCATCCTGCAAACCGTCGTGACCCTTGAATCGGAAGACCCGGAGTATTTCGTCACCCCCGCCCCCGGATGGAAACACGGCAGCCGCTTCACCCATGCCGCCGTCAAGCGCTGGCTCACGGAGACGGGCTTCACCATCCTCGACGAGGCCCGCAACGAACTTGAGGGCAACGCGCGGTTGTGCGACCGGGGGTCGAGTTATTTCTTGTGCGGGGTTGGATAAAATGGCTATACGAGGAAAACCCATATTTCCTAAGCGAACATATCAGTGGCATTCCGGCTTTTGTTGTTTCGGGACACCCATGGGTCTGTTGAAAAAGTACTTGAGACCGGGTAGCGCACATCTATTGATGTGCGCGATACCCCTGGAAATCGCATATCACGGCATACGCCGCAACCGCTACGCGGTTGATAGATATGCGCTACCCGTTCAAACCCACTTTTTCAACAGCCCCACCCATGTCCCGAAACCAATAAAAATGGGGCTGATGGAATTTACACTACCCTCCGCTCGTCGCATATATCCACTCCGGGCATATATGTGTGCTTGAACCCGTCGGTTTCAAGGTAAACCGCAAGATTCTTGGCGTCGCGACGATCCGATTCCCTGCGGTTGGTCACAATCCGCCTGTTGTGCTCTGGATGGCACATCGTAAGCTCGACACCTGTGTCATTCAACATTTTCGCGAGCCTGGGCCAGCCGTATCCCTCCTCGAACGACACTTTCACATCATCCAAGACCTTTAGAAAATCGGCAAGCTCGGAACTGCTGTCCAGCCTGCCGTTCCAAATTTCTCGGTTATTCTTATCAAAAGCAGAGACATAACTTGATTCTGTGTGGTAATCTAATCTTACAAAATGCATTGAGGGTACCTCCTTGTTTTTGCACCAGCATAATATAGGCGGTGCCCTCTCATCCTATCGGCAATCCCCATTGCCGGGTAAAGAGTATATATGTTAAGGGTTCTGGCAATGGGGATGTCCGGTTACATAAAATATATGAGGTGTAACAAAGATGAATTCACAAACCCTTACCGCAATGAACGGTTATTTGAGAATCGCTTTCATCATCATTTGCATGGTGATTCTATGCATTCCCGCTTTTGCTTTCACTTATGAGATCGATGAGATGGTCGTCCCATGGGGAACCGAGCCCGGGCAGGTTTATACGGATTATTATAGCTTTGATCCCTTTTGGGAACCGCAGGATTTCCCTCTCTACACAACCGCATGGGATATATATGAAAACACCGCATATATCATCGATCAGGAACCGGAAACGTATGGGATTTCGCTGATACAATACAATTTCGACACAGGCCAGATAATCGAGGAAGACATCGGGGTCACTCTGACACCTGACACGCTTAAGGTGCTTGCTTCCGAAGACGAGTATTTCCTTGTCGAATCGTATCTCATGGGTTATACGTGCTACGATTATAACTTCAACATACTGTGGGACCTTCTGCTGCCGGAAGTTGAGGAAACGTGCTTCGCCTACAGCGACCTGTATAAGTTGAATGACAACCTGTGGGGAGTGGTTGTGAAATTCTCCGATGCGGTGCCACCCCGTTATGAACTATGGAAAATGACAGCTACCGAAGAAATCATCTCAAGGGAGCCCCTGCAGCTACCGACTGAAGATAGTCGTGTGGTTAGCATAAGCCCGGAAGGGGAAATCACATGGAGCCCATTTGTGGATATGTATGGCGGGGTCTATGGTTACAATGACCAGGGGAATTTCGAGCGGAAGGAGGGGGACCAAGTATTAGAATTCCCTATAGCTCCCAGTCCTGAGGGCTTCTGGCTGGGTCCAGACCCCGCCAAGCCATTTTATGACGGAACGGTATATACTTTTGAATATACTGAAGATGGAATAAGGTTAAGGAGATATACGCTTCTGCCCGAGTCCGCTACACTGCCATCCCCTGAGCCGGGGTCCCCTTAGCAGGGGCCCTGATCTGCGGTAATAATGTTGCATCGTAGGTCTCAGATTCGCGATACCCATGAACAGCGCACACTGAAGTGTGCGGCACCCGCATACGGGGAACGCCGACTTTCAAGTCGGCATGCCGGTCTGAAGACCGGCGTTCCAAGTATCACCAAATATCACCCACATCCTCGAAGACTCGGCTGTGGGCGGCACCCAGTATTGTCCTTCAAAAATTTTTACATCATTAATCTCCAACCTGCAGTCTCCAGTCTCCAACCTCCAGTCTCCGGTCTCCAGCCTCCAACCTCCAGCCTATCATCCAACCCCCCCGATATAGTAAAATCATGCCTGCCGGGAAAGCCAGATGCGTATCATTGATGCCATACCCACCCCGCGATGCATCGCCGCCCTTGCGTTATGCGGCATCATATTGGCGTTGAGCGGCATAGCGCCGGTTTTCGGGACGATATTCATCTTCGCACTTGCCCTCGCCCTTATCGCTGCGATAACCGACGGTGCTTTGGCGCCAGGCACGAGGGCATTTGTGATACAGCGGCGTTTCGACCCGCGTATGAGCCTTCTCGAGGACAACCCGATATACCTCGAAATCACCAACCGTGGGAATATGCCGCTCAGGATGCAGATACGCGATGAAATCCCCCCGTTCTTCAGGGTTGACCGGAGGACCTTATCCGTGTCGCTGCCTCCTGCATCGCGGCAGGAAATCAAGTATTACCTTTACCCCGTAGCGAGAGGGGATTTCTCCCTGGAGCGCTTTTATGTCCGAACGCTCGGCCCGTTCGGCCTGGTGCGCGTGGGCTGGAGCATCCCGGCGGTAAATCACTTCAAGGTTTACCCGAATCTCATAGCACTAAGAAAATATTCACTCTTGGCGAAACGCGACCGGCTTACGCTCGAGGGTTTCAGGGCGCTTAGGCTGAAAGGGCGCGGCACCGAGTTCGCGCAACTTCGCGATTACCTTCCCGACGATGATTTCAGGCGTATCGACTGGAAGACAACCGCGCGTCTCGCAAAGCCCACGGTAAGGGAATACCAGATAGAACGCAGCCAGAACCTTTTTATTATGCTCGATTGTGGCAGGCTGTCGTCGTCGCACCTTGGGGGGCATCCGAGGCTCGATACCATGATTAATGCGGTGCTGATGATAGCCTATGTCGCCCTTGAAAGCGGCGACCGCGTCGGGTTGGCGGCTTTCGCGGACGATATGAAGCTCTTCCTGCCGTTCGGGCGCGGCGATATGCAGTTAAACCGCATAATCGAATCGCTGTATGACCTCCAGCCCGCGATGGTTGAATCGGATTATGCGAAGGCGTTTAATTATATCGCGTCGAAAGTTCACCGGCGGTCGCTTGTATGCCTCTTTGCCGATATTGTGGATTCGACATCGAGCGCGCCGCTCCTAAGGCATATCGAGAGCCTCGCGCCGAAGCATCTTCCATTGATGATACTCATGCGCGACAATGATGTCTCAACATTCGCGAGTACTCCCGCAAAGGACGATATTGAGCTTTTCCGAAAAGTAAGCGCCCAGAACCTCCTGCTCGACAGGCGGGTGGCGCTCAGCAGGTTATCGCAGCGGGGAGTATTGGCATTAGACCTTCCACCTGATAAACTTAGCGTCGAGGCCGTTAACGGGTATTTACAGCTTAAGGCCAGAAGTCTGCTCTGATTTTGGTGAGTTCAGTCGAACCAAGGAGGCCCGAAGATGACTGACCTTTTGGAACGTGGTCCGGAACTTGATATCTACCTCGTCCGCCATGGGCAGAGCACCGCGAATGCCGAGAAGGTAATGCAGGGCTGGGCGGATTACCCGCTGTCGGAGGAGGGGATTATGCAGGCAAGGATAACCGGGCGTTACCTTTACAGGAGTGGCATCCCGATCAAGGGGATATATTCATCGCCCCTTCACCGGGCGCGACGTACCGCCGAGGAAATCGCGCGCCGTTTTTCACCGCCCAGACAGGTTGAGACAATCGATGACCTCAAGGAAATCGATATTGGGTCACTTACCGATATGCCTATAGAAGAGGCACGCGCTGAATATCCCGATTTTTTCACCAGACGCCAATCGGAACTTGCCGGCTTCGAACGCTTCGGCGGCGAAACATTGGAGCACTTCACGGAGAGAATCAAGAAGGGCTTGATAACGGCGTTGGGGAAACATGTCGACGGCGATTCAATCATTATCACGGCCCATGGCGGCTCCGCAATAATGATTTTCCGCCTGCTTATTGGTGTGGATATCACACGGCGGGTCCTCAAACCGCACAACTGCTTCCTGGCTAAAATCGACCGGCGTTTTGTAGGGGGGTATTACAATGCGCAGCTTGCCTATTTCCTTTCTCCGCCGCAGCAGCAGCTTATGCTGGAGGGCATCGGCTATACCCGCGGCCTCGCGGAGGAGGAGTGAACATACTCGGATCTTGGTGAGGGACGCAACTTCAAGCCATCACCGGTTGAATCTATTATTGAGTATGGTAGAATATTTCTGCATGGCTCCTTTGTCTAGCGGTTAGGACGCCGCCCTCTCAAGGCGGTAGCACGGGTTCAAATCCCGTAGGAGCTACCAAATGAAAATGAGCCCCGGACTTCCGGGGCTTTTTTTTCATTACTGGGTACGCCGACTTTCAAGTCGGCATGCCGGTTGGAAAACCGGTGTTTTCAACCGACATTCAACTTGTAGAGAAAAGCGGCATTCGGTTTACCAATTTCCATCAGATGGGAACTTGCAGAGGAACGCATCAGAAGTTCCGTTCGCGGAATGGAAATCGGTGCCGGCTCCGGGGTCAAAATCGACAACTTCATGAAAATAGCCGGCAACATAGGCATTGAATGGTCCGTCCGCAGCGACGCTCCAGCCCCAATCTTCATCAGTGCCGCCAAATGCGCGTGCCCATTGGAAACCGCCACTTGAATCGAATTTGGTTACAAATACGTCATGAATGCCATGTGATGTATATTCCAGAATTCCAGGGCCGGGATCAAAATCGCATGTTTCACCGAAATAGCCGACAATGTGAACAGGACCAGCCTCTACAACAAAAAGATCAAGCGCCACATCTGAGGATTTCCCTCCCCAAATCTGAACCCACTGAAAATTCCCCGCGGTATCAAATTTGCTCAAGTACGCGTCTTCACCATGACCTTTAGACTTATGGTTTTCAGTACCGGGGCCTGGGTCAAAATCAACCGGGGGTTGAAACGGGTATGTGACAAAGCTACCTGCCACGTAGACATTTCCTTCATCGTCTGTGCCGACAGAACTCAATTCAGGATTATCATTGCCCCACGTAAGGGCCCATTTGAAGGCGCCTGAAGAATCGAATTTGCTCAGGAATGTGCCTGGATTGCTGTGTTCATCAATTCCCGGTCCAGGATCGAAATCAGTGCTGGCCCAACAGTAGCCGGTAACATAGATATCTCCCATACTGTTCACAGACAAGGCACCAGGCCAATCATTTATACTTGATCCCCAAGTCCTGGCCCAAAGGAATTCCCCTTCAGCATTAAAAGAGGATAGGAATATATCATTTCCTCCGTTAGAGCTATGCTTGTCTATTCCTGGACCCGGGTCGAAATCGACTACGCCCCAGAAGACGCCGGTGGCGTAGATAGTGCCTGACACGCCTATATCAATGGTCAGTGCTCCATCATAGGACTTCCCACCCCAAGTACGTGCCCATTGGAAATCACCGTTGGGTGAAAACTTACATAGATAGCTGTCATCCCCGCCATTGCACGTATGCAAATCGACCCCTGGTCCTGGGTCAAAATCAACAGTGGAGCTGAAATCACCAACAACGTAAACATTGCCACTTCCATCCACAGCAACATCATAACCCGCAAAAGCAGCCCAAGTGCGAGCCCATTTATAATTCCCGTTAGAGTCGAATTTGCTCAAGAATGTTCCCCCCCCCGGATGTATATCAATTCCCAACCCCGGGTCGAAATCGACGGCCAGGTCGTGGCGGCCTGCAACATAAACATTACCGGAATCGTCCACGGCGACTCCATACCCTATATCACCGGGATCATTATAATTCTCCCCACCCCATGTCCGCGCCCAGGCGGGGGGGAAATTCGGGCTGATATTGAAGTTACGCTTGAAATATGCGGTTACAGGAATACCGGGCAAAATGCCGCCATAGCCCATCGCATCCGATTGGACTGCGATGAAAAGCTCTGCATCACCATTTTGGGTCAGGTACTCGCCCATGAAGTCAAGCTCATAGGTGCTATAACCCTCGCCGCCGCCAATCGGATTAAGCGCAGCCTTTACGGGTAATCCTGCCGGTGATTCGGCGTAAACTTTGTTAAGGCCGGCGTCAAAGTGGTCCCATACATCCAAGAGTATCCGCAGGTTGCCTCCGGCCTCAGCAAACCCCACATAATACAGGTCGTTCTCGATTTCTGTGATACTCATATTCCACGGCTCGGGACGGTTCGCCCCCGGGGGAAAGTCATCCGGGACGGTATAAGGAGGGTTCCCGGCCGGAAGCTTCCAGCAGGCATCAACAGCGTAATTGAATATCAAGCCGCCACTCAGGTCTATCTTGTAGTGCCTTATGTTCTTCATGCCCACGCCAAACACACCGCGTTTGGTTAGGTCTAATGTTTCCAGTGGGTCATTTGGGCCCAAACCATCTGCGAAATATTTGTAGCCATTGACAGTGCAGTTGAAATCTGCGTTGTCCGCGGGATTGCCAAGCAGGCCATCCTTATAAGCAAATATCGTATCGTCATGCGGGAATTCACCGGGATTCCACCAGCGTGTATAGCCATCAGCATTAAGGAGTTTAGTATCACCTGTCCCCGCAGTTACGATTGACGGGTCACTGAAGCCCGTCAATGTCCCATGAGCGAAGACGATGCCGCAAACATCGAAACCGGTATAAACAGCTTGATTTGAAAAAGGATGTGTAAGGCCGATATCAACATCAAGAACATTGCCGCTGAAAGTCGGCTTGCTTTCTAAAGTCAAGTATAAGTACGGAGGCGGTTCGAGTAATTTTAGGGCATTAAGGTGCAATTCACTATTCCTCAAAGGCATTACTTCTACGGCATCTTCTTCCGGGCAACATATGAAAGTGTATAATCCAAACAAGTTATGAGCGGAGAGATGGTCTTGCCCACCGTATGTTCCTGCGATAGGACCAGTGGGGTCCACGTTATGTGAGCATCCCAAAAATAAAAATAGTACAACCGGGAATATAATTATCAGGCTTTTATATGGTCTCAAATGCTCCCTCCCATTCCGCTTTTCCGCAAGGTTCTATTATATCTATTAATATTTTACCACGAAATTCAACGTGCTCCCAAGTCCAGGTGAAAATGAATTGATGGTCAGGAGAGCTTTTAGGCATATTTCTGATGCTAATCCGGATCCAGCATTCCCTCGGCTAATTTGCGGGAGGCTTTTTCGTCCGCGGAGGCGCCGAGCATACGGGCGAGTTCCTCGATACGCCCCTTTTTGTTCAAGCTTTCAACTTCGACCGATTCGGCCTTTCCCTTGGAGTCGACGCGTTTCGCGACGTGGAAATGATGCCGCGCCATACCCGCGACCTGCGGAAGGTGGCTGATAAGAATAACCTGATGGTCGCGCGCGAGCTCCTTGAGTTTCCTGCCGACTTTGAACGCGTTCTCGCCCCCGATGCCGACATCGGCCTCATCGAAGACAAGTATCGGCGACCGGTCGCGCTCTGCAAGATGCGCCTTGATGGCGAGAAGTATGCGCGACAGCTCCCCGCCGCTTGCGATGCGCCTAAGCGGCTTCAAATCCTCGACCGGGTTCGTGGCGAGAAGCAATTGCGCCTTATCCGCGCCCTTCTCGCCGATTGCCGATGCGCCATCGCCTTCGCGACGCGTAAGCTCTATGGCAAACTTCGCGCCGCCAAGCTCCAAGTCCTTGAGGTGCTTCTTGACTTCGCGCTCCATACGTCGGGCGATATTTTCCCTCGACGCTGTAAGCTTCGCGGTCAAACTTAGAAGGTGCTTTTCTTCTGCCGTGATGCGCTTCTCGAGGCCGCTAAGGTCATCGCCCGCTGCGTTGAGAGTGCGAAGCGACGCGGCCAATTCGTCGCGTTTTGTGATGAGACCGGCATAGTCGGTGGAATATTTGCGTTTCATATCATAAATAAGCTTCAGCCGTGAATCGACTTCGGCAAGGCGTTGCTCATCAACCTGGACTTTGTCGGCATAGGATGACATCTTACGCCCGACATCGGCGACCGTCTCCGATGCCCCGGTGAGCGCGGTTACATCTGATTCCAAAGCAAAATCGGATTTCGCCATCTCGCGTAGAATGTTAAGGGCATCGGCTATATGGTCATATACCGGTGTATCTTCCTCGGATTCGTAGAGTATCGCAGCCACTTTATTCGCGCTTTCAATCAACGAAGCAGCTGCGCTGAGCTTCCTGTGCTCCGCTTCGAGCGATTCTTCCTCGCCCTTCACAAAACCCGCGCGGTTAAGCTCCTCGAATTGATACTCCATCAACTCCCTGCGCTCGGCCAACCGCGCGACATCCGCCCTTCGCGTCTCATGCTCGCGTCGCGATTCGCGTAGCGCGCGATATGACTCGCCAACCTCGAACAAAAGCGCGTTATGCTTCTCATCACCCAATTCATCGAGGATATCGAGCGCGTCGGCCTTAAGGAGCCGCGAGCGCTCGAACTGGCCAAGCATCTCGATGAGTTCATCGGTGACTTCCTGCAGCACATTGAGCGGGACGCGCCGCCCGTTGAGCCACGCCTGGGCGCGGCCCGATGCGCTCTGTACGCGGCGCAGGATGACCTCATCCTCAGATTCGTCCACAAGCCCGCGCTCAACGAGGGCTTTATGCGAGCGGGTATCATCAAGCTTGAGGGCCATTTCGACGGTGCATTCATCGGCACGCTTCGCGACTTCGTCCCCCGATGACCTCGCGCCGAGGCCGAATATGATGGCATCCAAAAGCTGCGTCTTGCCCGCGCCGGTCTCTCCCGTGATGACATTGAAGCCGCCGCCAAGCTCGAGCTTGATATGGTCGATGAGCTTGTAGCCGCTTATTTCAATCTCACGAAGCATGGGTAATATTTTAAGCGAAAAAGGGAAATTGTTTTACAGATATTATCCCTATAAAGGTCTTTTGGTCTTTATTCGATTCTTCAGGATAATCGCATTCGCCCTTAGTTTAAGCGCCATCCAGGTGAGCCATCGGCGCGGGTCGTACCAGGCCTTGTATATATTTTTCACGACATATTTATATGCTGACTCGTGGAACACCCTTGTGGCGCGGGGGCCGAGGCGTATCGCCGATTCAGCGTGGTAATGAACGGCCCGTGCCGAGGGGATGTAGTGCGTCTGCAAGCCGAGCTTCGTCTTATATGTCAGCGCGACATCCGCATCCTCCCAGTACATGAAGAACCTTTCATCCCAGCCGCCTGCCTGGAGGAATTCGCTGCGACGTACCGCCCACGCCATACCAGCCGCCCAATCGACCGCGGCGGGTTCGGTGGCTTCCTTGAGGTCAATAAGCTGTTGCTTAGTGAATGGATTATTAGGAAACAATTTACTGAGAATCGTAGCCCTGCCGAAAAGCCCGGTCAGCGGGTTGGGGAATGCGCGCCCCGTAGGCTGGAACGAGCCGTCGGCCCAGGATACCCGGGGCGCCGCTATCCCGCATTCGGCGCACGATTCGAGATGGCTGATGAGCTCGCGCAGGCATCCTTCCTCAACGATGATATCCGGGTTGAGGAATATTATGTATTTCCCCTTCGCACTCGCCACGCCAAGGTTGTTGCCACGGCTGAACCCGACATTTTCCTTTGATAAAATGAGCTTGATATTACCCCTCCCCTTCTCAAGCTCCTTAAGCCGACTAACATCTTCTTCCCCCGATGCATTGTCGACAACTATCATCTCCCACTTACCTGACGGCGGATGCTGTTCTATTGACTCAAGCATCCCCTTAAGCCGATGGGCGACTTTGTAATTCACCGTGATGATAGAGACGCGGATGCCCCCCGGATCACCTGTGATATTGTGGGTTTCCTTGACCATAGGCTGAGACATATCAACTAAAGGCCTCTAACAAAAATGGGGACAGCCCTTGGGACAGTCCCTATTCACGTTGCAGGTCGATGTGCCATATTGCGCTCTGGGACAGTCCCAGGGCTGTCCCCAATTGCACACCCGTACCATTTCATGTTTTCCAAAAGTCATTTTGTCAGAGTCCCGCACACCCGACATCGACCTGTAGTATCACTTTTCCCAGAACGCCCCCCCGGCGACCATTTTCTGATGCTCGACCATAAGGCATCGGTCCATTACGCACTTGAACCCGGCATCCTCGAGGCGGTCGAACGACTCCTGGTCGAATATTCCCTGCTGGAACCATACAAGCGGCGACTGGTGCGGCGCGGAGAAGAAGTCGTTGACGATTTTGGGGATTTCATTCGACGGGCGGAACACGAGCAGGATGTCATAATCATACGGCACGCTCATCATATCGCGGTACACCTTCTCGTCGAGGATGCGGTCGACATATTGGTTTATATTTATCGGGATGACGTGGTATCCCTGATCCTGCAAATATTTCGGCACGAAATGCGCGGGCTTATATGGCTGCGATGAAAGCCCGAGCACGGCTATCTGCTTCGCGTCCGCCACGAGCCTCTCAACCTCTTCATCTATCTCATCAAACTTCCGCCGCATAAGACATACCTCAGATTCGGGGATTATAGCATGGCAATGGATACGGGGCATATATCACAGCACCATAAGTCCCCGGCGGCGGCCATTGACCATTTTTCAAACGTTTTCTATACTAAGCTTGCAGCCAATAATATGTATTATTAAGAGGAGCAAGCTGAGAGATGATCATGTGGAACGGCAAGATATTTGTATTCCTCTTTATTCTCCTCTCTACGATACCCGCCTCGGTGCGGTCCTGCGCGCCTGAATGGAAGCCGGAAGCGCCACTCACCGATGATATGATACTCCTGCCGGCGGTCTTTGATAACAACAAATTCGGTTATATCGACCCGGAAGGTCACGTGATGATTAAGCCAGAATATTCCGAGGCACATCGGTTTCGGGAGGGTTTGGCTGTAATCAATGCCGGAGAATGGGAATTCAAGCCGGAATATGGTTTCATCAACAGAAGTGGGGAGACTGTTGTGGAAACCAAATACGAGAGTGCTCAGGATTTCTCCGAAGGGCTTGCGGCAGTCAAATACAAGGGCCGGTGGGGTTTCATAGACAAGAATGGAGCATTGGTTGTCAAGCCTCAATACCTTGATGTAATGCCGTTTTCAGAAGGCCTGGCTGCTGTCGCTATTGGCGATATTTCAAAAAATGGTAATTACGGTTTTATAGACAGGAATGGCAAGTATGTAATCGAACCCCAGTATGGAGCCGCCTCCGGATTCCATGATGGCCTTGCCCCTGTCGGCGAATTCCTTTCCCATGACGATAAATTGTGGACATCTTATTATAAATGGGGATATATTGACAAAACCGGGAAAATGATAATCGAGCAGAAATATGATAAAGCAGAGGAATTCTCCGAGGGTTTGGCTCCCGTCGGGAAGCATGTCAGATCGAGCGTCAGAGGTGACAGGTATTATAAATATGGGTACATTGATACAAAAGGGGAATTGGTAATTGATTTTAAATATGATGAGGCAGATAATTTTTCGGAGGACATTGCCGGGGTGAAGAACGACGATAGATTCTTTTATATTGATAAGAAAGGCGAGGTAGCGATTGAGATTCCATATTATTGGGGCGACCGGTTTGAGGACGGATATGCATTTGTAACCCAGCCGGGGCCCGAAAAAGGCTGGGGGGGTATTATTGACAAGAAAGGAAATCTTATATACTCGCACGTGATTGAGTATCCGAAAGCATATGGTCCTTAGAAGTCATTTTGTTATGGCCTCTAACTCAAGAGCATACCCAACAACTCAAATGCCGCTTCGGATATATTTTTACTTTCGGTAATAGCCGACACAACTGCAACCCGAGTTGTTTTTCCAATTTTCAAGAGAGCATTAATATTATTTATATTAATTCCGCCAAGGAAAAACACGGGTATATGAATTTCATCAACGACAGCCCATAACTCATCGGGTGAAAGCGGCTTGAATGGGCTGTCTTTGTGCTTCAATGGGAATGCCGGGCTGAGGGTGATATAGTCGGCCCCCTGGTATGCGGCTTCCGATGCCTGCTCGCGAGTGTGTGCGGAAAAACCAATAAGCTTGTTATTCCCCAACAATTCACGCCCGACATTAATCGGCAAATCGTTGGCGCCAAGGTGCACCCCGTCGGCATCGGCGGCAAGACATACATCAATCCTGTCGTTGAGAATCAGCAAGCCGCCGGCAGCCCTTATTTCCGGAAGTATTTCATTGGTGAGTTGATATATTTCCCCATCAGGCAAATCGGGTTCGCGAAGTTGAAACAGCCGTACGCCGCCGGTCAGAGCCTGCCGTATGACATCGCGGGTATCGCGTCCCAACGACCGATGCCGGTCGGTGATGAGCATAAGGTTATGTTGCGCTATGTCGGGTTTGGATTTCATTTCGGCAATTTTCCCCGCTTTTCTTTATCCAACTGGTATATAAACGCCAATATCTCCGCAACCGCTACATAAAGCTCCTCCGGTATCTCCTCGCCGATATCCAGCGCGAGAAGGAAGCCCACCAAATCAGCATCCTCGTGAATATGCACGCCCGAACGGCGCGCGATGTCGATTATGATATCCGCCAAACGTCCAAGCCCCTTGCCCACAACCTGCGGCGCGCGATGCCTCGCCGGGTCATAGGCCAGCGCAACCGCTTTCTGTATGTCATCACGAACCTTCATTCTCTATGCCTTCAAATCAAGCCCCTTCGACGGCAACTCATCCTTTGTTGGTTTTATAATTCCTTCGTCTCTTGCGACCCTCAGGACGCTTCGCAGCGATTTCACCTTGACGCCCCTTGTGTCAAGGTTTGCGGAAAGCTCAGGCAGTCCGCTCTGTATATCCTCATGCGTATCCTTGCGCCGCGTAACGAATAGCGCCGACAATCCCTCCTGCCCGTATTCCAAATTTATTTCGACCTTCCCGATCCCTTCCCCCTCGAAGACGAGCCGTCCTCCCGCAGGTGTTTCTTCCTCCGCATCTTCGCGCCGCTTGACACCGGGATGCAGCGAGATGGAACCTTTCGCCCCTTCGGGAAGGGTGAAACCTACAACCGGCAGATTATCCGGGCTTGGACGCGCGGGGGTCAGCAGCCATTCCGCAACGCGCATGCCCTCGCTTTTTGACATAACCGCTTGTGCGCTTTCCTTCAGTGCGTTCAAAGCTTCACGGCCGGGGGCGGCGGCTGATTCTTTCGCGGCTTCATCTGCAGCGGCGATGAGACGCCCGAGGTTCAGGGATGCGTTAGCTTGCAACCCCCTTGCTTCCACGCCTGTCGGGCTTTCAGCATCGGATGTCGTTTCAGAAGTGATTATTTGACGTACGTATGATATAAACCCAATAATCAGGTCTTTAAAACTCTCGGCCAGCGTTGAATCATCTTGTATGAACCCTAAAAGCACCGGTAATATTTCAATGGGCAGCGGTTTGCTTTCACCCGCAGGTATTTGTGCGGCCCCGGGAATTGACGCCGGCGGAATTTCTTTTTCTACAGCGGCTGCGAATTCCCGGAAGATGACCCTCACCCCGTCGTTGGGATGAAGGCTCGAGATAAATTTGGGTATGAATGCATTGAAGGCCTTTGCTAAAGCCGTCTCTGCGCCGATTCGCTTAGCTGCTGCTGAAGAGTAACTATCCGCTAATTCCTTTGGCGCTGAGAGTTGTAACGCCTTAATTGCGGGGAGAGCACGCCTTACCAGCACCTGCGCTTCCATGGCTGCTTTATCCTGCCCTCTCAAACGCACTAATTTATCCGCCGTATCAAGCAATTTGTCCGGTGATGGGTTCCGTATTGCGCTTTCCGGGAGGACATCTTCCTGCTGAACCGAACCGAGGTAATCGCGCAGAGCCTTGAAAAGAGCAGGTGGAATATCGGCCCCTTTCATGAGCAAACCTTTGAGAACCTGCGATGCAGTCCCCTCCGCGTTTGGGTCAGCCTTGAGCGCGACCGCCGCGCGGATATTCTCCCGCGTAGCCGCAAATCCGGCTCTCAGCAGGTCCCTCACCGCTGTTGTATGTTCCTCATCAATGGGGAGCTTGAGTTCGGACAGGAGTGCCGCCGTTTTTTCTTCAAGCCGTTCTTCCGCTACCTGTGCCGCCCCCCCTTCCCTGCGTACCAGGCCGAGTGTTATAAGGCTGTTGGTAAGCCCAATGACGCGGAATGTCGCGATTTCGCCATCGTGAAAATCCGCCCGGTTTTCAAAGGGGATTGAGAAGGGGCCAAAATTGAGACGTGGCTTGCCTTCGCTTACACCGGCGATGCGGCATCGCAACATCTTGCCGATGAACAGATGCATCTGCTGCTCGACGAACTCGCGCGAGCGGCGTAAGATTGCAATATTATCGTACTGCTCAGCCGTCATTCAGGATGAATTATATCATGTGCATTCATCCATGATTTGGTGGCCGGGGATAAGGACTGGGAATAACGGGTACTCAGGCAATGATGTTTTTATGAAGCATAATCGTCTTCATCTATTTGTGGCGCCCACAAGCGAGGTCTTCCGAAGCTTGTGGGTGTTTTATGTTATTAAAAGTAAGTTTGAACGATACGGCTGATTTTCGGGTTGGCCTTGGGAGTTATGTAGAGTAGAATTGGGCGGTTGTAGAAAGGTGATCAACAGCATGCGAGTTCGCGACATAATGATAAAAGATGTACCCACCCTGAGCCCGGAGATGAGTTTTGGCGAAGCTGTGCATTGCCTGCTTGATTCGGACCTATCGGGTTTGCCGGTCACTGACAATAAGGGCATGGTGCTCGGTATAGTAACCGAAAGCGACGCTTTAACCTTCCTTGAGTTTATGGATCTCCCCAACCCCGATGAGTACCCGGAGCTTGATACCGAAGCGGAGAAGTTGGAATTCATACGTCAAAAAATAAGGGCGCGGGGAGGGAAACTTGTGCTGCATGTGATGAACCAGACGCCGATAGTATGCAAGCCCGATATGAGAATATACGAGTTGGTGGAACTCATGATAGAAAAGGGAGTACGAATGCTGCCGGTGGTCGAGGGTGGGAAGCTTGTCGGCCTTGTAAACCGCAGGGCGGTTATAGAACTGCTCTTGAGACCGGGTGAGATAGATGATTATGATGTAAGGCATGGTTAATAAACGTGGGTTCCTTTGCTGCTTTGGAGATAAATTCCGGCGGCCTAAGGAATAGAGTTTGTCAGCGATGTAAGATATTCAAGCCGACGAATGAAACAAAAGCTTGCAAAAGAAATAGAGGGCCTTCTTACCGAATATAAGCTACCTGCTTACAGCGTTGATTTTCGGTCGATACCTTTCGCCGGTAGCTGGGGTTATGCTTTCGCGGGGACATTCGCCATCGCCGGGGCCCTTCTAAGGGCGGGTGACGGGGCCAAGGTGTCCTGCCCGGTATATAGTGAGCTTTTCCCGCCGGGCGAAAAACCGAACGTGAAAAATGCCGCGGCGAAGCTCGCAAACATCCTTGCGCAACGCATCCAGGGGGGCCCCCTCATCGAACGCGCTGTTGAGGAGAACGGTTATCTCAATTTGTATCTCAAGCCGCAACCATACGCCCATGGCCTTGTGAACCGCATCCTGACAGACCCGGAGGGGTGGTCAAAGGGCCCGCGACGTCAGACACAGGTGATGGTCGAGTACAGCCAGCCTAATACGCATAAACGGTTCCATGTGGGGCACCTGCGCAACGCTTGCCTCGGTGCGGCTATAATCCGCGCCATGCGCCATGCGGGGTACCCCGTCATCGCCGCCAATTACTATGGCGACATCGGCGCTCACGTCCTGAAATGCCTCTGGGGATTGCGACGTTTCCATTCCGACCAGTCCGAGTGGCCGAAAGAGACGCACCAGTTGGCAAACTTCCTGGGGGAGGTTTATACCGATGCCGATGAGAAGCTTAATGAGTCGGAAAAACTCAAGAAGAGCGCCGAGGAACTTATCCGCTCGATCATCGATGGGAAATCCCCCCTGGTTCCGGAACAATATTCATCCGGCTTGACCGCCGAACTCAAGGCTTTCTTGGAGCATAACAACATCGAATTCATCGAGACCATTGCGCGCCAGGACTATATCGATAATATCAAACGGTCCCTGGCGTTTCTGCGCGATGTAGCCGAGGGCATGCAGCAATCCGGCGAGGGGCCGCTAAGCCCGCTCATTGACACGATACTTCGCTACTTGCGCGTTGAGCGAGAGGTTTTCGATTATGAGGAAAGTTACCTGAATGTCTACCACCAGTGGGAAGCGTCAAACCAGGAGCTATACCGGCTGTGGCATCGTACGCGCCAAATCAGCCTTGATGATTTCCACCGTATTTATATGGAACTCGGCTGTCCGTTCGATGTCGAATTTTTCGAGAGCGAGGTGGAGGAAGAGGGCAAGCGGATGGTGGCGGAGGTCCGGGAAAGGGGACTTGCGCATATCAGCTCAGGTGCTACCGTGATGGACCTTGATTTGCTTTCCGGCGCTAAAGAGGGGACGTATCGCGTGCTCCTGCTGCTCCGGAGCGACGGCTCATCCCTCTACTCGACAAAGGAGATAGCTCTCGCAAGGCGTAAATTCGAGGACTTTGAAATAGATAAATCAATTTACATCGTCGCGGACCATCAGACATTTTACTTCAAGCAGCTTTTCAAAGCTTTGGAACTGATGGGATTTGAAAAGGCATCACGGTGTATTCATGTCCCCTATGGCATGGTGACCCTTCCCGAAGGTAAAATGGCAAGCAGGAAGGGGAATGTAATCCCTTATGATGACCTCATCGCACGCCTTAAAGAAGAAGCGGAAAAAGTGTTGCAGGAAAAGCGCCCGGACCTCAAGCCGGATGAGCGTGAGAAGATAGCGCATGCGGTTGCGCACGGGGCGTTGAAATATGACATGCTCATGGTGGAGAATCTGAAGCCCATCGTCTTCGATTGGGACAGGGCGCTCGACTTCGACGGTCGCGCCGCGCCATATCTTCAGTATGCCCATGCGCGCACTTGCCGCATCTTAGAAGATGGCGGAACTCCATGGGAAGTTGCCATCCCCGTCGATATGCCATTAACGCAGGAAGAAGTGGAACTGCTGAAGAAAATCGAGGAGCTGCCGTCGGTGGTGGAACGATGCGCGGAGGAATACTCAGCGCATTATTTGGTCAATTATGCTTTCGAGCTATGCCAGGTTTTCAGCAACTTCTATTCATGCTGCCCAGTCCTGAAAAGCGATGAGCCTTTGCGTACATTCCGCCTCGGCCTTTGCGCGGCATTCAAATCAACCCTTGCAACGGCCCTGAACATTTTGGGCATTGAGCCATTGGCGAGGATGTGAAGGGAAGAAAATGTAACCCACGAAATGGGTTCGTAGGTTGCTATTAAGAGAATTATGCCTGAAAAGCAAAGCACGAAAAACCTGAAGGCCATTCCGTTCATCATCTTCTCCGTAACACTTATGGTTACCGGGCAAGTCCTTGAGAAGACGGGCATACGGGTGGTTCAGGAGCGCGCGGGTGACTCCTTCGCCTTTGCAACCCACATCTGGATGATTGTGACCAATCGGTACGTACTTATTGGAATCGTCGGCTACGCTATCTCCGCATTCGTATGGTTGCTCGTGCTGTCAATGGCCGACCTCAGTTTCGCATACCCCTTTCTTGCAGTAAGCTATGTCGCCATCATCATCGTAAGCCCGCTGACACTACCCGGTGAACCCTGGCCCGATTTGTGGAAGGTCTTGGCAATTGTGCTCATCATCGCAGGGGTCCTGTCAATGGCCCAGGGTGAAAAGGCCCGCGAAAAAAGGATGAAGAAAACGCGATGTGGACCAGGGCCCGTCCCCGGTGAAAAGGAGTAAATTACTTTACGTGTCTGAAAATATAAAAGCCATACCGTTCATAATCCTTGCCGTAAGCCTCGGTGTCTTAGGGCAGGTGCTCATGAAATACGGCATGAACTGTTACCGCGACAATCCTCCCCAGGGCGCCTGCGGTGTGTTCACCAAGGATTTGCGCCACATCTTCACCAACAGCTGGGTCCTGGAAGGTTTCGCTTCCTATGGCATCTCGACCATTATCTGGCTGTATGTCCTCACCAGGGCCGATTTGAGCTTCGCATACCCGTTCATCGCCATCAGCTATGTCGCTGTTATCCTTATAGGGCCCCGGGTCTTCAAGGAAGTCATCGACGGCTGGAAAGTGCTGGCGATTGTCCTCATCATACTCGGCGTCTTCTCAATGACCATAAGCGAAAGGGCGGCGGAAGAAAAGGATGCCGCTTCATCACCGGAAATAATAACAAGCAGGACAAGTATGATTGAGAAGCCTTCGGATATGGGTGTCGAAAGACCCCTCCCCAACCTTCCCCGTGAACGGGCAGGGAGTAGGGACAATTCCATTCAAAAATAATTCACAAGGCTTACCCCCTTTTTTACCGGAAAAAATTTTACAAGCAGGCCTAAATCTGCTATTTTTCTATGTTTGGTGCGGAGTGATTCTCCGCCAAGGTTGATTTTGCCCTATATATTTTGCGGAGGAAACCTTTCTATGAGGTATCTCACCGTCTTATTGGTACTCGCGATGCTATGGGGGTTCGGTTGCTCAGGGGGGGGCACCTCGGTCCCCTTTGACGTCACGATTAACCTGGTGCCGGAAAGCGGCAAAGCACCGTTAGCGGTTTATGGTACAGCCCAGGTTACGGGCGGGTCCAGCACAATGCTGTCCGACTACCTTTTCAGCTGGAAGATTTCCACTATTCCCCAATTCAACAGCACCAGCCCCACCTTCGGCTATGTGTTCGACAAGGTCGGCACGAGCAGGGTCGATGTGTGGGTTACGGACAAAGCCACGGGGCAGATTGTCCACGCCTTCGAAGTAATCACGGTTCAGCCCGACCTACAGGAACTTCAGGTTGCCCTCGATTTTATCAACCCCGATGAGCAGGCCGACGGCAAGTCGCCACAGGGGAAGGTCCCATTCACCGTCGAGTTGGCCGCCCTCGCCATAGGTGGTGAGGAACCATACTATTACGAATGGGACTTCAACACCGACGGCATCTATGAAGCTTTCGGCTTCAAGGCGGATACCTACAAGGGGACTTTCGTAAGCCCCGGCACATTCCAGATATCGGTGCGCGTTACCGACAAGCGATACACCACCGCAACCGATACGCGCTTCGTCAATGTCCTTCCATCAAATCCCGTGGCGCGCGCGAATGCGCTGCCCCCAGAGGGTAAAGCCCCGCTGTTTGTCATCTTCTCCGCTTCGGGGAGTTATGATCCCGACGGGAAGATAGTCCTCTATGAATGGGATTTCAACGGCGACGGTATTTATGACTGGACAAGCCCGCTTTCAGGCTCAACAAGCAACGGATACATCGACCCTGGAAACTACTACCCCACTTTGAGGGTTACCGATAACGACGGGCTCCAGGGCCTTTCAACCACCCAGGTTGTTGTGACATTCTAACACGTTAAACACTGAACCACGGAATTTAAGCCGCCCTCGTGGCGGCTTTTGTATTTTAGACTAATTCTATTAGAGAAATATTTATCGGGTAAGACCGGGTGCCGCCCACAGCCGAGCCTGTGAGCCGTAGCCTTGGCGAAGGCTCATCCGCGAGGATGTGCGTGATACATGTGTGTTTGGGCGCACTGGGTACGCCGGTTTTCCAGCCGGTATGGAAAAAAAACACCGCCAGGTGGCGAAGACGCGACCAGAGCGTGCCATCCAATGTTGAGTGATGGCGTTCGCGGCGTTATAATCGGCGGAAGCTTTTCAACAATTCCCCTTGGCCAGAGGGCCCGGGGAAAATGGAGTTTCGCGCTATGTCATCCCTTCCAATCGTTATAGGTTCCGTAATCCTGTTCATTCTTGCTTATGTATTCTATGGCAGATGGTTGGAGCGCAAGCTCGACATCGACCCCTCGCGGCCCACACCCTGCCATACAATGTACGACGGTGTGGATTATGTCCCATGCAAACCCGCGGTACTTATGGGCCATCACTTCGCTTCTATCGCCGGGGCAGCACCGATAGTCGGCCCCATCACAGCCGCCGCCTTCGGCTGGTTGCCGGTTCTGCTATGGGTTGTCATAGGCGGGATATTTATCGGCGCGGTGCACGACTTCAGCTCCCTCGCGTCGAGCCTGCGGCACCGCGGACGAAGCATCGGCATCATCATCGAGGAGCAGGTCGGTTATTCAGGCAAGTTATTATTCATGATATTCTGCCTCGCCGCTCTCATATTGGTGATTGGTGCATTCTTGGTAATCATAGCCAAAACCTTCGTTGCCGAACCGTCGGTAGCCACCAGCTCAATCCTGTTTATTTTCTTAGCGGTACTATTTGGCCAGATGCATTATAAGTATAAGATGCCGGTACTTCCCGCCTCAATCATTGGGGTTATCGGCTTAGCCCTCTGTGTCTGGCTTGGGTTGGTCTTTCCCATCGACATCCAAAATAAATCGGCTGAGCAAATATGGGTGCTTGCACTTATGGGGTATATCTTCTTCGCTGCAGTGATACCCGTGCACCTTCTGCTCCAGCCACGCGATTATCTCAACAGCTTCCTCCTCTATGCCATTATCGTCGCGGCTTTTGTCGGCTTGCTTGTGGTACATCCTAAGATAGTCCTGCCTGCGTTTGCTACATTAAATGTCCCAGGCCAGGGTTTTCTTTTCCCCATTTTGTTCGTTACTGTCGCATGCGGTGCTGTAAGCGGCTTCCACTCGCTTGTCGCATCCGGGACTACAGTCAAGCAGTTGGACAATGAGAAGCATGCGCGGATGGTTTCATACGGCAGCATGCTCATTGAAAGCACATTGGCTGTTATCGCGCTTGTAGTGGTGGCATCACTCGCCAAGGGAAGAGCGGCTGAGATACCGGGCGGACCTGCCGGGATATTCAGCACCGGCGTCGGAGAAATTTTGTATACATTCGGGATTCCTATCAAAACAGGAACAACATTCACGGCCCTATGCGTAAGCGCATTTGCGCTTACAAGCCTTGATACTGTCGCGCGTGTAGGGCGGTTCATCTTCCAGGAACTTTTCTACGGCAAAGGGACAGTCGATTCAAAGAAACGCGGAATAATTCCCGCCGTGCTCACCAATCGGTTCTTCGCCGCATTTGTTATGGTCGCCCTCGGCGGCGCATTGGCCCTGTCCGGCAAATGGAGCGCCATATGGCCCCTCTTCGGCAGCGCCAACCAGATGATGGCCGCCATCGCGCTGTTGGCAATAACCATGTGGCTTGTCCGCCGCAGAAGCCCATCATGGTTTGTGCAAATCCCCCTTTATTTCATGTTCGCGGTAAGCATCTCCGCTCTCGTAATACTTTGCATAACCAATATCATGGCGCACAACTATATTTTAGCCGGTATCGCTGTCTTCCTCCTCGCAGTAACCGTTGTGCTGATTACCGAGGCAATAAGGTCGTTGTTGCGGATGAAATACGATAGGGTCGCTCCCTGACGGTCGCGGCTCGGAATATTTTATTGGGGACGGGGGTGAATTTACCGGGGTGACCCACTGGATAGTGCTTGAATACCGGTGAAATAAGCACCGTTATCCACGATAAATATTATTTTCCATGCTCAATAATATTTATTGTCTCAGAGGCTGCAATTTTAACCTGACGGTCCTGGGTCCTTTCTCTTAATTCCTTCAATAAAGGTAATGCCTTATCAGCATTAAAATGCAGGTCTCTTAGTGCAATAATCGCACCTATCTGCATGGATTTGTCGTCACTGTTTAGGCAGTTAATGAGTTCGTCTATTATATCTTCCTGTGGTGCGATTTTAGTAATTGCTGTTAGAGTTTCCAGATAGAGTGTAAGATCTGAATAGAGGTTAATAGTGGAAATTAGTTCCGGTAGCGCAGACCTTGCATTATAACCTAAATCTGCAATTGATTTAATCAGTACATGATTGGTATATGAATCATTAGCTTTTAATGCTTTCCTTGCTAACGGCAATGATTGATCATCAAGGCCTATTCTCTCAATAGCTAATACTGCCTGATTTCTCACTGATACATCCTTATCCTGCTGCAGCAAATCAAATATTTTTGGCAATGCTTTTCTCGAAACAGGCCCAAACCGCTGTAAATAATAGAGTCCTTGCTTCCTTTCCTGAGCCGTATCGCTATCAAGGTAAACAATATATTTATCAACATCTTTTCTATATATTTCACAATTTTGGAGAAAAGATGGGAGAAAACATAATAAGAATAAAAATATTATGACAAAAGGTAATATCGATATTTTCCGTTTTTTTGGCATAATACTCTAATTGGGGACGGAGGTGAATCTGCCGGAGTGCTACTATGTATGGGGACAGCCCTTGGGACAGTCCCTATTCAGGATGTGGTGTGAGGTTACATCGTTGGGTTTTGGGATAGTCCCAGGGCTGTCACCAATTGCCCCGCCGGTCCTTCCACACTTCGTAAAAATTATTTTGTTATAGTCTCCAAATAAAGTATTACTACCCTGTTTGCCCCCGGAATGCGCTGTTACGGCTCAAGCACAACTTTCCAGGTTGTGATGTCATTGAAATCGCCGCCGTAATCATCATCCCACTCCCGGATTTTCTGATCCTCGCGTATGGCGAATGTCTTGAGTTCCTTGGGGTTATATTTCTCTCTCGGGTATGCGATTATCGTGAAAGTCCTGCGCGGCTTTTCATTGAATACATCCAAGCCGGTGGGATAATCGATGTTCTCATTCCGCCACAGGGAATAGTCCTCCATTGCCTGGCCCAAGCCGCCCCTGTAATAATTGCCGATAAACTTCACCAGATCGAATTTCTCCGGGTTCTGTCTCATCTCCGTGGATGCCGCTTTGCTTAATTGCTGGAGATGTGCAAGCCAGTCGCGTTCAGCCTGCTGCTCATATCTTACGGGGGACATCCAGTAAACCAGCAACCATATGATTATTACAAAGCTCAGTACAACGACCGCCGCCTCGATATATTCCATCCGTTTGCGCTTTTTGAGCATTAGTCCCGGCTCAAGGAGCGCCGCTTCAGCTTCCTCGCCCTTATCCACAGTGCGGACTTCCTCGGCTTCCTTAAGGATGCTGCGCAGCGTCAAGTCATCGAGCATCTCATCGACGGTGGCGTAACGCCCCTCGGGATCGCGCGAAATCGAGCGGCTTACAACCTTTGCAAGCCACAAAGGCACCTTGGGATTGGCTTTCTCAACAGCCGGGAAATCCTTCACACGGACATTTATCAGCGCATTCGCTACGGTGCTTGCCTCGAACGGGTTGCCCCCGGCAAGCATTGCGTAGAGGATTAACCCCAACGTATAGATGTCGCTACGTCCCGTGGGCGGCGAACCCTCGACCACTTCCGGCGCCGTGTAGATAACCGACTCCACAAGCTTCGTGACCTTGACAATTCCCTCGGTATCATATCCCGCCGGAAGCCCGAACCCCACTATAACCGGTATGCCGGGGCGTATCACCACATCGCTCGGCTTGAAATCGCCCAGCACTATGCCGAGCTTGTGTATCGCCTTGATCCCCTTCGACAGGTCCTTGATAATCTCAACCGCTTCCTCGATCTTGACCCGCCCCGTGTCTTCCATGAACCATTTGAGGGTTTTCCCATCGATGAGCTCAAGGGCGATATAGATGGCCCCATCCACATAACCCGCTTCGAAAACCTGGGCGACGTTCCGGTGCTCTATTTCGGAGAGCTTCTTCGCCTGCTCCTCGAAGGTATGCACTAAACGTAACAGCTCAGGGTCATCGTCGGCAAGCTCGGGGCTTACGCGTATCACCTTCAGGGCGACCTGGCGCTGGCTTTCGACATCGAGCGCGTGATATACCACCCCGTGACTTCCCCGCCCCAATTCTTTCATAATGGAGTATTTGGCGATCTTTTCCATGCCCTTCCCATCCTATGGCAGCGGTTATGGCTAAACCACTCCGCCCCGCATGTGATCGACCCGTGGCGGGTAAATCAATCTAATTCACGTTCACCGCCCGCATCCGGTCGGTAAAAACCCTTTCCCGTCTGCTTAGATAATACGCCGAAATCACGCTGATTTCAAGGGGGCAATCCATCGTGAGCATCCAATATGAATCTATGACTCTCCTCTCCGAAACTGACCTGAATCGCATCTAAATAGGTGGTATCATGATTATATACTGAAGGGCTTAAGGAGGACGTAGTCATGAATAGGCTGTCAAATATATTCGTTTTGCTGGTACCGGCGATGATGTTTCTGTCCATCATCGCGATTGGGTGCTCCATCAACGGCGATGGCGGCCCAACCGTTCCGTCGGATGGGAAATCGCTTGACGCGATGGATACCCACTATTTGTGGGGCTATTGGACGATAGCCCTTGATGAAAAGTCCGGGGCGCAGGTTATCCCGATGCGCGAAGTCAGCGTGCATTGGAACGTGATAGGCTTCCTCGAACAGTCGCCGTGCACGGATTGCTTGCAAGTCACGAAGCTCCTCTGGCCGGCGGGGGAGGTGGAAGCGACGATACAATTACGCCATCCGTTCCCGGGCGGCGACGAATTCACCGGCTTCGATGTGCGCGGGATATGTTTCCTTCCTGGGACTTTCCAATTGCCTTTATTGAATCATACTATCCCGAATTTCGGGGTGGAAAATTACCTCGAGCCGATACAGGGGGTCTATTTAGGTTATACAAATATGTTCAACCCGGTTACCTATCCGGAGGGACTGCCGTTCGGCTATGCCAAGGGGAAACTCACCGGGTGGCCGAAGGATATGCTTACCGCGTCGCTTGGGGCGTTTCAATATTACACCTCGACACCTGATGTACGTAACGCATTCAGGACTTTCAGTGTCCTTTCAAATGTTTATCACATCAAGCTTGTCGAGCCCGGGCCGCTTGTATTCGGCTATGCCGTCGACGCCTCGTGGGAGGAGCCGACCAAGCCCGTTGTTTTCCCTGATAGCTTCGGGCCTTATGCGAACTGCTTGGAAGCATGGAAAGCCGAGCTGGAAGTGGATGATTCGGCCCTTACGGCGGATGGGGGATACCTTAAAGTCACCGCGGTCGCCTATGACCATCAGGGGAGCAGTACAATATTCGGCGCCTCCTTGGAGTGCCCCGAATTGACCCCGGATTTGATAATGGGAGACGCCACTGCGGAATCACCCGAAAGCCGGACTTATGAATTCATCGTACCCAATGACAATCTGACCGCGGTAGCGGGCGATACGGTGAATTTCGTGGTGATGATAAGCCCCATAGAAAAGATTGCCCTATGGGGATTCAACGCTTCAACCGCTACTGTGCACGAATCATCGAGTGAATGTCCGAAGGGAGTGCATTCGGTATGCTTTGGCGAGGGAGAGTTCTTGCCGTTCGGCAATTGGCTTAACCTGCAGACTGATGCGGCGATTCTCACGCAGGGGGATTATACAGGTGAATTCATAATGTTCGGGAACGGTTTTGCCGGGAGCATGATGGGGAGTTATTACATCGGTGACCTTGGCCCCAACGAATCGCACGGTTTGGTGGGGCTTGTCGGCGTCGGGGCGCCGTCATCGCTCGATGTATCGCCCGTTTATGGCAACATCTTCCTTGTAATGCCTTATGATAACACCGAGATAAAAATATACAGGTCCGATGCCGCAGGACTTCCGAGTGTGATGACCCCAAATGGGGCTCCCGTCAACAGTTTAGATGTCACCCCCGATGAGGATATATGGTTCATTGAGCAGGACGGGGCGGCATGCTACTTGCATCACGCTGTCGCGATAGCGGAATGGAGTTGGGCCGTAGTAAAGGATGATTCGCAGCAGATATTGTCGGAGCTTCCCAGTACACCACAGGTATTCGACTTAATCTATGAGCCTAATACCCAACGGTTGTATATTTACCATAACGCTGCGAACGGTTCGATCACAGTGTATGATGCCTCGCAAGCGGGGCCACCGACAGAGATACCGGCGTTGTCCAAACAGGCGATATGGGGTTACAGCGGGCCGCTGAAAATCTTTGACGGCGCGTATTTTTTCGCCGGTGCCGATATCGAGCTTGACAATGTCGATGCAGACCTCAGCGATTGCCGGATAGTTGTATTCGCCAATTTCGAGTTGGGCGGGTCGTCGGTGATGAAATTCGACGCCGATATGAATGTGCTGGACACAGCTTCGATTGATAATGGGCCGTTCTTGACGTTCGCGATATCGATTGATCCCAACCTGACGCTGAGGCGGTTGGTATTCCTTCCGCTCACACAGCTATATGAGGATAACTATTTCCTGTTCGATCCGCCGGCGGACTGGTAGGAATTCCTACTGCGCAGGCACTTTTTCGGGGTTAACCACGGGTTCGAGCCAGCCGTTGCAGTTGTCCCAGACGCAATTGCAGGGGGGAACGCGGCTCCTGGTTTTCCTTAAGCAATCGCGGCAGATGACCATCCCACACCTGTTGCACTTGAAGGCTTCGGTTATATTCTTCCCGCACTGTTCGCAGATATTACCGGTCTTGACCATTTTTACGACCTCCTCTGGACTCTTGCCGTCCCGGTAATTAATGTCTGCTTCCTACATGGAATATACTTTATAATGTTTAAAACGCCAATATACTACGATATTATTTGCCGGGAAATTTGTGAAGCGGTGGGGGCGCACCGGGGCCCGTCGGAAACATGGCGTTGAACGGGTACCGCATATCTATCCCCCGCGTAGCGGGGGCGGCGTATGCCGTGATGTGCGGTTTTCCGAGCAGCGCGCGTATCAATAGATACACGCTACCCGGTAGCAGGGGCGAAGCATTTTGCAGACGAAATGCTTCGCCCCTACAGTAGGAAAAGGCGCAAGATACAATGCCTAAATACAGCATAAAACGAATCGACCCCTGGCGACTGCTTATTCCAAGGCAGGAAGGGATGCATGTCGATGCGCTGATATATGCCGATGACCGTATCAACATCGAAGCCGATGCAATCTCGCAAACGGTCGATGCGGCGAAATTGCCGGGGGTCAGGCGTGTGTTGGCGACGCCTGATATCCACGTGGGCTATGGCGTGCCCATCGGCTCCGTAGTAGGTTTGGATGGTTACATTGTCCCTGCAGCGGTCGGCTATGATGTCAACTGCGGCATGCGGTTTATAAATACGCCGCTTATGGCGAAGGATGTGGATCATGTCCTTCTGGCACAAAGCTTCAGGCGCGATATCCCGCTCGGCGAGGGCAAGGATAACATCAAGCTCACTGGCAAGGACCTGAGAAAAGTGCTCAACCACGGCCTGAAGGGCTGCTTGGAAATCGAGGTACCTGACCAGAGGCTTCAAGGCATACGCGACCGCGAGGAAGAAAAGCAGGATATGATTCGCAGCGAGGATGAAGGGTCGATGGAAGGGGATATGGGTTTTGTAAGCAAAGAGGCCATTGAAAGGGGATGCAAACAATTCGCCACTTTGGGCGGGGGGAATCATTTCGTCGAGCTCCAGGTTGTGGATACGGTTTATGACCACGAAGCCGCGAAGGCGTTCGATATAGAAAAAGGGCGGTTCATCATAATGTTGCATTCGGGAAGCCGCGGCTTCGGGCATCAGGTGGGGGGGGATTACATGAAATTAGCGACCAAATTGAACGGTGACAATAGCCCGACACGCCATTTGGCTTTCCTTGAAGTTGACTCCAATGAGGGACAAAGTTACATCAAGGCCATGCGTACGGCCGCTAATTTCGCCTATGTAAACCGGCAGATGATGACGGCATATATCCGCGCCAATATGCGCCATTATTACCCTGGAATTGAGTTGCCGATAATTTATGATGTGCCGCACAACATGGCCAAGCCTGAAAAACATGAGGGCCAAATGCTGTGGGTGCATCGCAAAGGGGCGACACGCGCGTTTCCCAAGAGCCGGATGAAGGGGACTATTTACGAGGGTCTCGGCCAACCGGTGCTTATTCCGGGGAGCATGGGTACTGCGAGTTACATCCTTTTGGGCACGGAGACGAGCGAGGAGTCGTTGAATTCCGTCAACCATGGGGCTGGCCGCGTGATGAGCCGTAGCGCCGCAAAGGGGAAGAGCCGCAGGCGCAAAAGCGGCGCGATTGAGCGTAACGGCTTGGTAAGCGAAGCGGCATTTGAGAAAGCAATGGAAGGGATTTACCTTATATGCGCCGACCCTAAGAGCATCTATGAGGAAGCGCCGCAGGCATATAAAGATATCGATGTGGTTATTGATATTGTCGTTGGAGCCGGGCTGGCCAAGCCGGTGGCGCGTATGAAGCCGTTGGCCGTACTGAAGGGCTGAGGATATGGCTAAATCGGGGACGGGCCTGATACAAGTGACCTTGAAATCCGCATCCAACGCCAAGTAGACCAGCCCCGTCCCCAATTCGGCCAAAAGGGTGTTTAGGTAAATATAATTAACCGGGTTGCTTTAGAGAACTAAATATGGTAAATTTATTTTAAATAATCTGAAGGCACATTGAAAAAACAATATGCCCATGTTTTTTTTAGTGAATATTTCATCCCCGAAATCATAATTTGTGGGTATGTTGACATAAAGAGAGGCAACCACCGTCGTTGTTGAATCAAGTCTTTTGGTTTCCTGCAAAGGAGGCCGTATTGAATTACGGTAAAGTGAAGTGGTTCAATACCGCCAAAGGCTATGGGTTCATCGAGCGAGAAGGCGAGAAGGATGTCTTCGTCCATTACACGAGCATCAAGCAGGATGGCTTCAAGGACCTAAAGCAAGGGCAGGCGGTTTCGTTCGAAATCGTTGACACTGATAAAGGCCCACAGGCTCGCGATGTTTTCTTGGTGGACGGGGGCAAGCCAAGCTCTCGACCGCGATACGTCCCGCGAAGGGATGCGCCTACGGCGAACCCATCGTTGGATGGTGAACCGATGAACTGAGTTACCAGGGGTTGAGGCGTTTTATAGATGAAGTCTTGACTCGGTAACGCAAACCCCCCGTAAGGGGGGTTTTTTGTTGCCGCTTCACCAGAGCTGGATGATGCGTACGCCATGAGTGCCATCTGCAATATATGCGATATTCTGCCTTACAATAATGTTACTCCCACCAAGAGACAACCATGAGCCAACGAACGAAGGTGATGCAGGGTCTGAAACCTTAATAATGTTAAGGTCAGAGTTTGTCACGAATGCATAATCATATTTAACATCAACAGATGCGCCGTCCTCGCTGAATTGTAATTTCCCCAGCAATGCTGGAGAGTAGGGATTACCCACATCGACAACTTCAAAATTTGTGGGGGTGTAGCTTAGGCCACCGCATAAATACAGAATTCCATCAACAATTTTAAAATCATCGGCCTGAATCTCCGGGTCGTAGCTGCCTAATAAATTGAATTCCCCCGGATTACTTACATCGTAGATCATGATGGAGTGCGCCGGTGCATAATGAGTATTTATGTATGCAATATCATCTTCAATGGCTACCATTCTTACTACCTGGTTCATATCCTCGAAATATTCGCCAATCCAAAACGGCGAATACGGGTCGCTTACATTTATCAAAGACATCGCGTAGGGATAACCATGGGTAATATACGCAAAGCCCTTATCGACTGTAATCCATCTGCCGGGACCCTGAATATCACAAGTACCGCACAGGATTGGGATAGTTGGGTCAGAGCTATCGAGTATTACGAGGGGGCCAAACCAACCCGGCGCATAGACATAATCCGAGGATACATCCAGGCACCTGTATTCATCCTGGCCATCGAAAAAGCCCGCGATTTGGGGGTTGGCCGGAGAATCGACATCAACCAAAATCAACCCGCTCTTCCCATTCGCAACAACGAGTGTATTGCCACAAAAATCTACATCCCATGCATCACCAGGCGTCAAGTAGGTACCCAATAGCTCGGTCTGGAGAGGGTTGCTGATGTCTATACAATATAGACCAGATCGCATGTATGTAAGGAAAGCAGTGTGACCGTCCAGAAATACGTTGCCAGCCACATTTGGGATGGAGCGTTTAGCCGCTACCTCTGGAGCATCCGGATTAGAGACATCAACGACATACAACCCAAAATCATTAGGCCCTCCATGATTGTTGCATACAATATACGCATACCCATTACTCACCTTTATATCATCCAGGGGGTTATCTTTTATCTCCGCCTCACCCCTTATAAAAGGCGCGTTAGGATCTGATATATCAATTACGGATAATGTATGACCACTGACCGCATACGCAAATTCACCAACAACATCTAAAGCATGATGCGGTCCTCCTACCATAACGCTGCCGACAATAACCGGATTAGCTGGGTCGCTTATATCAATAATATTGAACTTTCCGTCTCCAGTTACATAAGCTAAATCCCCATCAACGCAAACAGCGTCCGTCTGGTCCAAATCGAGGGATGCTATCATAGTTGGAGAGGTAGGGTCAGAAATGTCAGCTATTGTAAAATATCCTTGGAAACCACTTTTTCCTATGTAAGCATAGTTCCCCTGGACGGTTATGTCGCCTCCACCATATTTAGTATTCTGGCTAAACCCGACAACGTGTGGGTGGGAGGGGTCCGTAACATCGAATACTGCGAGGCCATCCTCGTTTGACCCGATGGCATACGCATAGTTCCCGGAAACCCACAATGCAGATGCGGCCATTGGGGCATCGGAACGCCCTAACCATAGCGGATTCGAAGGATCAGAGACATCGAGGGTGATAAGCCCACGGTCCTCAGCCGCAATATATGCAACACCATCTTTGACGAAAATATCTTCGGGTCGGAGAGGCTTGAAATAATCCGGTGCTATATCAATGGGATTGAAAATGATGTCATCGGAAACCGTTACAGCGGACTTCCAGCAAGTGTAAACATGGTCGTTGTATCGCGGGTTATCTTTCGGCAGGAGCCCCTGGAACCAGGATTGGCCGAATGTGGTGGTAAGGTCGGTGGCTTTAATAAGGACCTCCAAATCGTCTGGACTATTCGGGTCGGGTTTTATTAGAGGAGAATGATAAACCCCAATATGCGGCAGCCCGCTTGGTTCAAGGGGTGTGGCATTAAAAGTGATGACTAATCCGAAGCCGAGAATGCGCCCCCAGACATCGTAATCACTGAACCCCTGCCAATCCCCAAGGTACAGGTCAAATCTAAAGCTACCGCCTTTGGCATCTTCTTCCCTGTAAAAGAGAGTATTTTCAAGGACATTCACGCTGCACATAAATGCTTCGGCGGCGTTGCAGGATGTTATCTCGAAGTCATCAATATCCCATGGTTTCTGGCCGCTCGGAGCGTGGAAGCTCGCCAAGACGGCATAGTTAAAGACAAGAAAATCGCCGGGGCCGGGGCTGAATTGGAGGTTATAATGGCGGCGGTTAACCGCCCCGGGGGAGAATGTGCCTCGATTGGCGATATTCACCGGGTCTGCGAAAAACTCGGGCAGGCTTTCCTTCAGGCCCAAGCAGTCGCAGAAATATTTGTAGCCCCACAAATTACCCCCAGTCTCGAATTGGGCGATTTCATCAGGCGTACCCAAAAGGCCGTTCTGGTAGCCGTATGGCACCCCCGTGAAATCACCGGGGTTGAGGAATGTCGTGTAGCCGTCGGCGTTGGTCACATCGGGGCCGAATACAATGCCGCGTACATCGAACCCCCTGAAAAACGGCAGGTTGATCGGGTGGGTGAGGATGACATCGACGCCGACATAGAGGTTAGCTTGGTCGATAACGAGGGTGTTCCAGTCGATTTTGAGATATTTCCCCGCAGGAGGCTCTAATAGGCTGAGTACATTCAACGCAAGCTGCGCACCGCGTAGCGGGAAGATTTCCACCGCGCCGGTGTTTTTGTTTATGCTGACCTGCATAAGCTCAACGCAGGCAGTCACGCCGTTGGCTTCCCTTTCCGCATTTGCAGCTGAGTCAGCCGGTGGTGCGGATACAGGGACGGGAATTGTCGGGTTATTCCCCCCGGAGCATCCGAGTATCATGAGGATGATCAGAAGCTGAAGGGCGAGGTATCTTATATGGCCCATTTCAAACCTCCACGCCTTAATAATTCATTCGCTAACGGTTGTATATTTATCGTTGAACTTTGATATTATTCCGGTTCTTTGTCTGAATCAAGTATATCCTACAAAACCTATTTTAGGAAGGGGGGAAGGTCAGGCAGCCATTAAAATATTGATAATGACTCGGAATTGGTTATAAAAAGGGGACAGCCCTTGGGACAGTCCCTATTCACGTGGCCGCATGGTGTTCCGCTTGTCGTTTTGGGACAGTCCCAGGGCTGTCCCCAATTGCCCACCGGGGACTTATTATATTCATTGAAAGTCATTATGTCAGAGTCTCTTATAATAATCTATTTCAAATCCGCATCGTTGTTATATCCCCTGCTCTCCCAGTACCCCTTGTAGTCAGGGTTGTTGGACAACTCTATTTCCGTAAGCCATTTAATCCATTTATATCCATATTTGTCCTCGGCGACCAGTTCGAACGGGTAGCCGCGCTCGGGAGGCAGTGTGACATCGTTCATCTTGTGTGCAATGAGTATATCGTTGTCCACGATGAAATCGAGCGGCAGCGATGTTGTGTAGCCGTCGTACGCATGAAATATCACTGTGTTGGCTTCGGGTTTTATTCCCGCTTCATTCACCAAGTCCTTCACGAGAATGCCTTCCCACAACAACTTTACGCTCCATCCCTCAATACAGTGGATGGTTATAACCTTGGAATAATTCTGATGCTTGAGCACTTCGTCGTATGTATATTCAATCGGCTTGTCCACAAATCCGGTGATTGCCAATTTGTATGTCGTCATATCGACATGCTGCGGGCCTTTTATCGAGTTTTCCCTGAAATCATTCATGGAGCCGAGCTTTTCGCTTTGGTATTCCCTTATCTCAACGCTTTCAAGATCCTTGGATGATGATTTGGAGTTGGGTGTTTGCGTCTGAGAATTTTTCGTTGTGTGTGTACATCCCGCAATCATGAACCCGGTGAGAATTAATGTAATGATTATGTTACGTTGCATCGGTTTCTCCTTTCAATGATATTTTGGTTTGTATGTAAACAACATTGATTGGTTCAGTCAATTCAGGTTAATATATATATTTGTATTGAAAATATTAATTATGTTCAAGCGGAAAAATGAGTAATATATCCCTAAGTATGGATATTTTTAATCCTTGATTTGTACATTTACATTTATATCATGCAGCGGCAGTTCGTCGAAAAACTGTTTTGCGGGGACAGCGACCTCGAGCGGGCGCGCGCCCGGAGTGGTGAGGCCGCGCGCCTGCATATATGCGACCAGCGCGGTCGGGAAGCCGGTTGTGCGCTCCATCGCGCTAAAGCCGGTTTTTTCATCGTGACGGTCGCACAGATCATATTGCAATGTACGCTCCCTCCCCTGATGCCGCCCCTCGACAGTGACGCGCAGCAGGACGATGTCGCGCACATCGGGGAAATCCAGCCTGTCCTCGAGGAGCCATCGCGATATCACTCCCGGGTTAAAGGTAGTGCCGTCGCGCAGCTTTACTTCATCCTTGAAAAAACCGAGTTCCATCATCGCGCGCATGATGGCGAAATGACCGGGGTATCGTATTGTCTTGTAGTCATATGTGCGAAGTCTGCCGAGGTATGTATCAGGGCAGGTGCTTGTTCCGCCCGATGTCACCGCGGCTTCGCACTTGCCTATTGGCAGCGGGAACTCGATTTCCTCAATTTCGGTAAGTGTCTGGATTTTGGCCAACCTGCCATCGCGGAGAAATTCACCATGCCCGGAATATTCATTTATTAAGCCTTCGATATTAAACAATAACTTGTATCCAAGCGGCCCGACCGGCTTCTCCGGCAGTCCGCCGCATCGTATGTGCACGTGCTCCGGCTCATCGAGCGATGCAATACCGTGCGCCGCGAGGTGGTTCCCAAGCCCCGGGGCTAAGCCGCAATCGGGGATGATGCTTACCCCCGCCGATACCGCGGCTTTGTCCCTCCGCAGTTGTTCGCGCACGATGCCCGTGTTGCCGCCTAAATCACAGGAAGACGTCCCCGCGGCTATGGCGGCATCGGTGAGCTCAACATTGAACCGATACGGCACCGCGGAGACAACGACATCAGCACCCTTGATGGCATTGGCTACATCATTGCTGTTCGCGACATCGCATTTGACCGGGATGAATTGGCACGTTGCGCTGGGAAGGAGCTTTGTAAGCCGCGATGAGGCGTTGTTGGCCGCTTCGGGGTTGACATCCGCGAGGGTGACCGATGCGGCTTCGCAGTTTTTTGCGAGGTCGTATGCTATCGCAACCCCCTGCCGCCCCGTCCCGAGAATTACGTAGTTGAATGGCATGTGTCTTCACCTTTTCATATTAGAAAACGGAGACAGTCCCCACGCGAGTCATGTAAAATCGACAAAATTCCTTTCACCGTCTGACCGGTTGATTATACCCTATCGGAAAAGATATTACAGACATCAGATCCGGGCAAGTCATACACCGCCAGTCTCGCTGTTGCCTTTTCGTTGCAAGCTTTTGGTATGATTATATGTAAGGATGCAAACAACGATGCGGGAATTCGACAAGGGGTCGCTGATACTCATTGCCGGTGCCACCGGCTATATAGGCGGCCACCTCCTGAAAGCCCTTGAGAAAGATGGATGCAGGATCAGGTGCCTTGCGCGTAAACCTGATGCTCTTCAAGGGAAGACTGGCCCGGGAACAGAAGTTGTCAAAGGGGATATATTTGGCCCCCTGTCATTGGGAGCGGCATTTGAAGGGGTTCATACGGCATATTATTTAATTCACTCAATGGCTGCGAAGGGGGATTTCGTCGAGAAGGACCGTATTGCAGCTAAGAATTTCGGCGATGCAGCATCCAGGGCCGGGGTAAGGCGCATCATATATTTAGGCGGGTTAAGCCACTCCGCGAGACTTTCCGCCCACCTTCGGAGCAGGCAGGAAACTGGCAGGGTACTTCGTGAGTCGGGGATACCGGTGATTGAATTCCGCGCTTCGATAATCATCGGGGCGGGAAGCATATCATTCGAGATAATGCGCGGCGTGACTGAACGCGTGCCGATAATGGCCGCCGCCAAATGGTCAACAACAGAATGCCAGCCGATTTACATTGGGGATGTCATCCGGTATTTAGTCGCGGCGCTTGAAAAGCCATACAATGAGAGCAGAATCTTCGAGATAGGCGCTCCCGATGTATCCTGCTATGTCTGCCTGATGCAGGAGTACGCCAAGCTGCGCGGGCTGAGGCGTTTCACTTTGCCAATCCCATTCTTGAACCCCGTTTTGGCAACATATCCGCTTGTTATATTGACGCCGAAGCTATACCGCGTAGGCCGCTGGCTCATAAGGGGCCTTGGCACAAGAACAGTGGTGGAGGATAATTCGGCGCTTGAGGAATTTTCTATAAAACCGCTCTCCACCATACAGGCGATTGAAACCGCGTTGGCTGATGAAGACAGGGAGTTTGCCGAGACGAGCTGGTCGCATGTTCTGGTTGGTGTCAAAAGAAAACCGTGGGGCGGGTTCAAATTCGGGAATAGATATGTGGACACATATCTGACTCACTTCACATGCCCCCCAGAATGCGCCTTCAGGCCGATTAAATGTCTGGGCGGGGAGACCGGCTGGTATTGCGGCGCTACGCTCCGCACGATTCGTGGCTTCGTTGATTTGCTCGCCGGCGGGCCGGGTCTGCGTTGCTGCAGGCCGCCCTGCGTTGATTTAACGCCTGGCGATATAGTCGACTGCTGGCGCGTGGAGCTGTTTCAGCCTGGAGGCCGACTGAGATTCAGCAGCGAGATGAAGGTGCCGGGCAGGGCGTGGCTTGATTTCGAGGTCACGCCGGAAGGCGATGGTTCGTCGGTGAGGATTACCGCCATATTCGACCCGAAGGGAATTTCAGGGCTGGCATACTGGTTTTCAATATATCCGTTTCATTCACATATTTTTCGGGGAATGCTCAGGGAAATGGCTAAGAAAGCGAAAAGTTGATAAGGGTGATATGCGGCATCACATACGGTGCAACGGGTATGGGTCGATAGATACGCGCCGGTGTGTCTTTTTAATGATTATGGTCGAATTAGTTATATACTGAGGCTGGGGTTGCAATGTTGTACTGTATAAGACCACCCCCCCCTTTAGTCCCCCCCGCTACGCGGGGGGGAGATTAAGAAGGGACCTCCCAATCATCCACCACCCACAATCACCCACCACTCGCAATCATCTATCACTCCCAATCACCCACCACCCCCAATCACCCACCACCCCCAATCACCCACTACCCACAATCATCCACCACTCGCAATCATCCACCACTCGCAATCATCTATCACTCCCAATCACCCACCACCCCCAATCACCCACTACCCACAATCATCCACTACCCACAATCATCCACTACCCACAATCATCCACCACCCGCAATCATCTATCACTCGCAATCATCTACCACTCGCGGGAAGGGGATAAATGGGGAGGGTTATCTCCCCCCCGCGTAGCGGGGGGGACCAAAGGGGGGGCTTCCCTCTTGGCTGTATGAAAATCAATAAAAGGACACACCCTAAACTGAGTTCCCTCTCGACTACCCCATGCCGGAATGATATAATCCTGTTTAACCCTTATTAAGGGCGTGGATGGGCCATGTTTAAATTTACTTACGCAGCCAAAGTAGGTCTTTTATTCGTCGTGGGGATTTTCCTGTTCTTCATGACCATGGGAATACTTGGGAAGAAGATATGGAGCTTTAAAAAGCCCAAGGGTTACACTATAACTATCGTCTTCGAGAACACTAAAGGGTTGCAGGAAGGATATGAAGTTCAGTATAACGGCTTCTGGATTGGTGATGTAGGTCAACCACAGAGGCACCGGTTTGGTGAAGTCGAAGTCCCTGTGCACATCTTCAATAATGATTATAAAATCCACAGAAATGCATTTTTTGCAATTTCCCGTGAATCAATCTTCGGCAGTTATATCTTATACATAAGTGAAGGTAGCGGGGGTATTCTCCTGAGCCAGGACAAGGCAAAGAATATCGTTACCCTCGAGATGCCGCGCGGGCAGACGGTCCGGGGAGCCGAAGTCGTTTACCACCACCCCTCGGAGGAAAGCGGCGGACCTGTTGGCGCCGGTACTTTGATAGGCACTGTCCTGGACATCGTGAAGAACCCCGATGACGTCTTTTCAGACCTGGTGACGGTAGTCATGCTACCCAACACCGGCGTCGAGCTTACATCGGACCATACATTCGTGCCCTCGCATCGGCAGGAAATAAGGATGGTGCCTGCCACCACCGGGCAGGCCAACGAATCGGTTGTCGTGGGGCAGGTGGATGTTTATGAGCGCATAAAAGACGGCGACACGGTCATCGGCTTCAGGGAGCCCGGCCCCGAGGACCTTGTGTCGAGCGCCGATACCCTTATCAAATCGGCAAGTGAGGCTATCGGAAAGGTTTCGGTAAGCCTGACGGATGTCGTTGCCAATATCAATTCCGTCTTGAGCGGGCTTGGGGATGAATTGACCGGTGAAGGTGAAGGCACCCTGAAATCCAAGATATTCGCCGCCGTGGATAAGCTTCAATCGGGCTTGACCAACGTGGAAACTCTTACAGGGAACCTTAACTCCATCCTTACTGACGCAAAGCCGCGCATAGACAGCATTTTAGCCGAAGTTGAAAATGCCGCCGGGAACGTTGGGGCCGCGACATCGGATGTGCGCAACCTTTTATCGGACCCTGAATTTACCCAATCAATACAGGATGCCATCAACAACCTCGATTCCGCCACGCAGGAAGTGCTTAACACTGTTAAAGAAATCGAATCATTGGTTTCCGACGAATCATTTAAGGGGGATATCAAGGGGTTAGTAAGCGGCGCGCGCGATACGGTGGAAAAAGCATCGAAAACCCTCGATGAAGCCCAGACGGCTATCAGCGCTATATCCGGAACCCAGGCGAACGGCGAGTTTCGCTTCCGTTATTTCCCTGACCCCGAGCGCTTCGCAAGCGACCTGGATTTCACAATCACCCCACCCAAGGGACGCCTTTTCTATCGTGCTGGCCTTGATGATATAGGCGAGACGAACAAATTCAACTTCCAGCTGGGCATGAGTTCCGGAAAGGATTGGGCCGGGAGGGTTGGCTTGAAACGCGGGTATGTGGGCGCCGGTGTTGATTATGATGACGGCCGTTTCGTCTTCCACGGGGATTTGTATGACCCCAACGATTTGCACTTCGATATCTATGGCGGCTATGCCATATCAAAGGATTTTAGAGTGATCATAGGTTTCGAGGATATCTACGACGAGGACCTTTTCCAATTCGGCATCGCCACCAAGTTCTGATAAAGGATCACACGACAAGCGAGGGATATGGCTGATAAGGCACACGATAAGGCGGCCCGCAAAAGGCCCCGTTTCTCGCGGCCCCTGAGATGGGGCCTGTTTTTGCTCATCATCGTGCTGACTTTAGTCAACCTCTATTTTCATTTCAGGCGCATAATCCTCGTAAGGGCTCTGCCGTATGTTACAACAGAATTAAAAAAATATGTCACCCAGGAAATGGGGGCCACCCTCGAATGGGAATCGGTCCAGGTCGATTACTGGGGCCGCCTTGTGTTCCGCGATATCGCCCTGACACCTGAGGGTGAGGCCGTACCAATTGCGAAGGTCGCACTTTTGGCGATCGATTTTAACGAGAAGAAACTTCTCTCTTCACGCGGAAACCCCGCAAGTGTTGTGCAGGGTATCAATGTCAATGGCATGCTTTTAAAAGTCAGCCGCGACAAGGAAGGCCGATGGAATTTTGCCGCCCTCCAGAAAGTGAAGAAACCTTTTGAACCTGAAAAATTTCCCCTGCGGGCTCGCGTGAAATTTACGGATAGCACGGTGGAATACACCGACCCTGCATTACCCGGCCCTTCAGGCGAACCGCTGCGCATTACCGATTTACGCGGTGGCGTTGATTTGACGGACATAAGCGACGTCCGCCTTGCCCTGCTCTGGAATGTTACAGGCGTTTCCTCCCACTCCCTCTCGTTAAAAGGGAAGGTCGATATTATCAAGAGCAGTTTCGATTTGTCTTTGGTCGGGAAGCTCGATGCATCGCCATTGTCCGAAATGCTTCGGGACAAAACGGGAGGGGTCGAAGCGTCGGGGGAAATATCCTTGGGCATCACATCCAAAGGATTTTATTCACCGGGGGCTATCGCTCCCGAACCCAGAGGGTTCATTACCCTTTCGAATGTCGGCGTGATATATCCCGCCTTAGGAGACACTCTTTCGGATATCAACGGCACTTTACAGCTTGACCTCACCGCCGACGTCGCCAACCCCGCTTTCAAGGCATATTCCGATGGGATGACTTTCAAGTTCGGAAAAGCCCCCGGCAAGGCCGTATTTCGCGCGGGATGGTTGGGGGAGTTCGCATATACGGCGAATATATCCATATCCGATTTACCTGTGGATTCGCTTAAAAATATTATCCCGGAAAAAACAAGGCAAAAATATGAATTGGCTGGAACCATCGATGGCGAGTTCGCAATCTTCGGCGGCAAAGGCGGTCCTTCCATAAGCGCTGATTTCATCCCCTCCCCCACCGTATGGGCACTGGGTATGGGTTTCAATTCCGGCGAAGGGCACCTCGCTTTCACAGACAACAGGCTTAACCTGAAGGATATTTCGCTGGGCTCCGGGGATGGACGTACATTCAGACTCAGGGGGATGATAGATTTCCGTGAGGAGCCGGAATATTTGATTGATATCCGCGCCACTGGCGTACCGACCGTGGTCGTGTCACATTTCTACCCCCCCGCGGACAATTGGGGATTGGCCGGGACTTTTGATGCGTCCGTTTCATATTACCCTATTGGAGACAAGCACGAAACAAACATCAAATGCGCCGCTGATAATGTTCAAACAAAATGGGGGGAGTTGAATGCGGTCAATGCCGCGATGCGCTTCTCGCGGGGCAAATCAATAATCGATGGCTTCGCGGCGGAAGCTTACGGCGGACGGATAATCGCCCATTCGCTCGATAATGGCAAGCTCCAGTTCGCTATATCCGGAGTTAATGGGAATGAAATCGGTGAGACTTTTAAAATCAGTCCAACTATAAATTTGGGAGTGGTTAATGCTAAGGGAGAAATGGGGTTTAACCGCGGTACATCGGGGTTCAGGGCTGATTTTGCGATAGCCAACCCATCGTGGCGCGATGTCAGCCTGCAGAGCATCACCGGTGAAGTCATCTACGATGATAACGGCCTTCGCTTCAATAAAGTCACTGCCATCGGCAATCAAGATGAGTTAATCGAGATGGATGGCAGCCTCCCTGTGAAGGGTGGCGGCAATGTTGACCTTCATTTCAGCATGAAGAATTTCGATTTCGGGCGCATGATTCCGGGACATACCGGCCCTCCACTCAGCCGCACCGATATAAACGTCGCCCTAAACGGCGGCATCGACAATCTGGCGCTCGACGCATCCCTTGTCGAGAACGATTTGAATTTGTTAGGCAATAGGGCATATACCTGTAAGGCAGATGCAGCAAGTGGTTCATCGGGCAATATCGATAACCCGCCGGTTGGTGAAGTCACGATAAGAGGCGGAGTGTCTCTTACAGGTGGGAAGAGCGGGTTGACCGTGGGGTCTTATGCCGGTGACATCGTACTCACCGGCATTGAAATCTCAGGTGCGCTTCATATTGGCCCCGCCCGGAAGGGCATGCCTGAACCCATGGACTATCGCCATCTGCTTCTGAACACCCTTAACATCAAACCACTCAATGGCAACACCACCGGGGGGCTTCCTATCAATGGTACATTAGTCCTTGGCGGGCATTTTGATGGCCGCCCGGCGGAGCTTACAGGGGGAGTAGCCCTTAAGACAACCAGTCTTAAATCAGGTCTCCAGGAAATCAAGAATTTCCGCATGGGCTTAAACGCCTCCGGTCCGGCGTCTTTCATGCTGGAAGCCGAATGGCATTACCCATCCGGCGGTGCGGTTGCTGTAAGCGGCCCCGCGGGTTGGGATAAGGACACGCATGCAAGTGTCGTTGACCTCTTCCTCAATATCGAAGAAGCCCCAATCAACGAAGTCCTCGCGTTGGCAGGGGTCGATGTCTCGGCTTATGCCTCGGGCTCCTTCGACGGCAGCGGGCACATAACAGGCCCCTTCGGCAAACTCTCCCTGACCGATTTCGAGATAGTCGCGAGGCAAGGCTCAACGCTGCTCGGTATGCAGCTCGATGAAAGCCGCATCCAATTCGGCTTCCACGATGACTTCCTCGACCTAACGAATTTTGAAATACAAAGCAAAGCACGACCCGATGGCGGTCGCAGCAGCCTTACAGGCAACGGGCGCATATACCTGCAGGAATCGGGGTTGCTTCCGCAGGCCCAGTTGACGGCGTCCGTGGTTGATTATCGCCTCGAAAATCTGCAGTCGCTTTTTCATCTCGACTTCCCCATCGGCGGACGGGTCGATGCTGAAATAAGCTACACCGAGCAGGGCAATAAATGGAACCTTGAATATGCCCTTAACCTCGGTGAGCTTCAGTACCGCGGCCGTTCCCTTCCCGCAATCAAAGCCGGGTTCAGTTTCGACCCGCTCGGCGGACGTATGAATATAAACCGCATCACTGTTGAGGATGGTTCCGGCGGTTCGATAGAGCTTGGCGGTTCAATAACAATCGGCCTCCTGACCGCACTATTCGACCCCAATATGCGCTCTGATTTGCGTTATCAGCGCATCGACCTTGCGCTCTCCGGCAAGGATTTCGACCTTGGCTCCATAGTCGGGTTCCTTCCAAAGGAGGCCAAGGTCGAGGGCAAACTGAAATCGGTTGATTTGCACATCAAGGGCAAGCCAACTGCGCCTGATATTGATGGAACAATAGCCCCGGACATAGGGCCGATAAGCTACAGCGGATTTCCCTTAGCTGATAACATCGGCACATATTCCGATAAAGGTCTCACCTGGGAAAAGGGGGTCTTGAAGATGGCGGGGGACCTGTTCATCAAGCGCGGCGATGCTGTCGCTGTTGTGGATGGCGACATCGATTTGCGCGCGCTTAATCCGCTGGCTAAATACGACCCGCGATATACCGCCCCTGAAAATAACCGTATCACCTTGAATATGGCCACGCCGGGGCCGGTGCATCTTGAGGGTGGCGGATTCTGGTTCGATGTCGTGCCTGAAAACATCGTCATGGGCATAACAGGCGGAAGTCCGAGCGCTGAGGACACTTCATTAACGGGGGGGCAGTTTAATGTAACGGGCAAACTGAATGTCACAGGGGCATCGCTCGACGCGCTGCGCATAAAAATCCCGCAGGGGGGCGCGGGCGAAATGCCGGTCAATTACGACATCTCCATCGCCTTGGGGTCAGGATTGCGCCTTAAGGCGGGGAATATGCTTGAAACAACACTCCGGTCGGGGGAACTTCATCTATATGGTACACCGGTATCCCCGCAGCTTCAGGGCAAAGTCGAAATTGCCCAGGGGCGGCTGAATTTCCTGACCCGTACATTCAACCTGCTGCCCGGCGCGGAAATAAGCTTCAACCCGCTGTTCGGCGTCAATCCTTTCCTTAAAGCGCAGGCTGAGGCGGTTATCACCCAGCATCCCAAGGCAGAGACGGGCGCCGAGCCGCTTATTATCACCGCCACCATCGAGGCGTTCCTTAGCGACATCGGCAGGGGGATACGGTTTTCCTCCAACTATCCATATACAACCGATGAACTGCTGGGCATACTCGGGTACCAGAACATCTTCCTCGCGCTGCAAGAGGAAGGCTTGGCGGGTGCGTTCACATCGAGCCTGTATCTCTATCCCTCCGGGCTTATATCGCAATATGTGCAGGAGATGGCAGGCTTCAGCCGATTCGAGTTGACATTTAATCTGCAGAATAATGTCGTCATCGACCTTGAGAAGGAACTGTTCGATAATCTATTCCTCACCTATAACCAGACTTTCGGCGAGGGGACGAATTATGTATGGGGCTCCAAATACCGCTTCCGCCCCCGCTCATTCGTCGGCTTCCGCTATGAAAACCTGGACTTCCAGGGCAAACAGGATTGGGTCTATTTCATGGAATATCTGATGCCAATAAAGTAGGGGAGAAGACGACAGCCGATATGATATAATTAAGCGGCTGAACGGAGAAGGAGTGTTTTCAATGGTGAGGAACATGATATGTAATGCTCCCCGGCAAAGGAAATAGCGAGCTACGGGACTGAAGGAGGTCAACTATGAAAGGGTTAAAATATTTAGCATTTATTCCTATTTTCATGTTGGCTTTGGGTTGTCATGGAGGTTTAGTTGGAAATATCTCACTAATCCAAGGCCCAGATAGGTTGACAGAAACAAATCATGCCGAATTCAGCGTAAAAGTAATCGGCTATACCGATGTAACATATTTATGGGGCTGCGACCCCGTCGAAGCTGGGTATTTTGATAGAGTTGATTTGGACCATGCAGTATTTGTCGCTAATGAAGTTGATGAAGGTACAAACGCAAAAATAGAAGTAATTATAACAACCACGCAAAAAGATACCATAATCGTAAAAAGTATTGTTATAGAAGACAGAGAGGGTTGGGTCGCGCATACAGGCGAAGGCATGAGCGATATAGCTATAAATGGGTTAAACAACATATATACCATTGGGATTATTTCAAGACCTTACGTATTTTACGGCAACGAAGGTGCGATTCCAGTTGTACCTTTGGGCTTTTCAGATGCAATAATACTAAGATATGATAGCGATGGTGATTTGTTATATGTCAATACCTATGGATCTGACCGCAGGGAAGAAGGCTTAGATATAGAGGTTAATGACAATGGAGAATTCTATTGTCTGATCAAAATATGGGGAGAAAACGGAATTGAACAACCCTATTTTAGTATTGTAAAGTATAATCAAATAGGACAGATTGATTGGGTTTCGGGTCAGGTTCAAGGCTATGCTGAGGATATCGGCTTGGATAGTAATAGTGGGACGATCTATGTTACCGGATATTATAGAGGGACTGTAGATTTTGACCCTGGTGGGAGTAATGAAGATCATAAATCGGTTGGTTATGATATATTTTTAAGCAGGTACAACACGGATGGAGAATATCAATGGACCAATACCTGGGGGGGCAAAGACAGTATATTTGGGGATAGTGGTTCTCAGGTTATCGTTGATCTATATGGGGATATTTATATTGCTGGGGTTTTTTGTGGTAATGGAGTTGACTTTGATTGTGGTATAGGCATTGATATACGCAACTCAATAGGACCGAATGATATTTTCTTAAGCAAATTGAATGCCAATGGCGGACTAATCTGGACAAGAACTTGGGGCGGTGAATCTCCACTAGACTATTGCTATGGGTTTGAACTTGATGATGAGAATAACGTTTATGTATATGGATTTTGCGCAGGCGTTACTGATTTTGACCCAGGGCCTGGTTTAGTGCAAAGAATTGAAGGGGGGAATTTTGTAAGTAAATTTAATAATTATGGTGATTTTGAATGGGTTGATATTTGGGATTTGTGGATTTGGCCGCTTGATATTAGCGTGGATTTCCTGCATAATATATACTTGACGGGGATTTTCAGAAATACAATTGATTTTAACCCGGGTGAAGGGGTTGATTACCGCGAGCCATATGGCGGGTCAAGCGGATTTATAGTTAAGATTGATGACATGGGAGAGTATGAATGGTCACAGACTTGGGATGACAGCAAGGGTTTAATAGGCATATACGCCATAGCCACAGACTTAATGGGGCATATATACTTAACCGGTATTGGATCAAATAATTTTGACTTTGACCCCGGCGATGGCTATTTAACTTTAAGACCAGAGGACGAATATTATTGGTTTATAATGAAAATGAATTCAAATGGAGAAATATAGATATACCCAGGCAACCCCTTGCCGGGGACAAATCATATACAGTCATTCCTCCGGGTGGCGCACATCTATTGATGTGCGATACGCGCACTGCAAAAAAACCGCGCATCACGGCATACGCTGCCACCCCCGCTATAGCGGGGTGGATAGATGTGCGCCAGTGCCGCTTAAAATCTTGTCTTCCGCACACTGAAGTGTGCGGCACCCTTTTTTAACGTAGTTTTGAGACACCCTCCGGGCTTTGCCCGGCTGCATTGTCACCGTTGCCACGCCTCATCATCAGCCTCTTCCCCTTACGCATGCGGGTGAGGACACCCGCGCTCCCAGGAGAATACCGTTTCTCTAAAATCGGGGTGCATCCACAAATTGACTTCAGCTGCGCGATATATTCTGGCCTGACCACATCTATTGATGCGCGAATCTTGTAGGGGCGACCCGGCGGGTCGCCCAGGGCGAGGCGTTGCGTCGCCCCTACATCAAGGTTGGTAAAATCAAGTCGTGGATGCGCCCCTACTGTCCGCTGGGGGTGACATTTTTACACAATATAGGTAAAATACCCTTTGCTTGTATAAAGGTCCGGTTGAAAGCATGTTGAAGGCACGGCTGAATGCATGCCCATTGCGATGCATATTGCAGATATCATGCCTGTTACGGACATCATAAAGAATGATGCTAATGCTTATGTCACTTTTTTCACATAGAAAGGAATGTCCAATGAAAAGAAGCTTCTTAACCTTGGTAATTCTCATCAGCCTGGTATCCCTCTCGCCCCTGCTGCAATCGTGCGGCAAGCAGGCTGAGCAGCAGATAACCATAGGCTTCGCGGCGCCATTATCGGGCGACCAGGCCCAGATTGGGCAGGACATTTGCCGTGGTACCGAGATGGCCGTCGAGCAGATCAACGCATCGGGCGGACTGCTTGGCAAGAAGGTTAACCTGATAAGCCTTGATGACAAAGCCGACCCGAAAGAGGCGTCGAATGTGGCGTCCAAATTTGTGGCCGACCCCAATGTCGTCGCGGTCGTGGGGCATTTGAACAGCGGATGCTCCATCCCTGCGTCGGTGATTTACAACAGGGCCAATGTGCCGATGATCACCGCGACCAGTACTGCTGATGATCTCACATTGCAGGGATACGACAACGTGTTCCGGGTAGTGCTGCGCGACTCGGACCAGGGCCCGGCGGGGGCCATATTCGCGAAGGAGAAGCTTGGCGCGCAACGCGTTGCTGTACTCGATGACAAGACGGCGTACGGCAAGGGGTTGGCGGAGGCTTTCAAGAATAAGGCCGTCGCACTCGGCATGGAAATCGTCGCGAGGGAGGCTTTCAATGTAGGCGATAAGGATTTCTCTACATTGGTTACAAAACTCATATCCGCTAAACCCGATGTTATCTACATCGGCGGGATGTACCCCGAAACATCTTTGCTCGTGAAGCAGGCGCGGCCAAGAGGGTTTACGGCGGTGGTTATGAGCGGCGATGGGGCCTATGTTCCGAAGCTGATTGAGATAGCGGGCGATGCCGCCGAGGGGCTTATTGCCAGCTTCATTGCCCCGCCATGGAATGAAACACCGGCCGCAGTGGATTTCGTGAACCAGTACAAGGCGAAGTATGGCGAGGATGTCAAGAGTTATGCACCGTTGGCTTATGACGCCACCATGATTCTCGCCGAGGCGATAAAACGCGCCGATAAAGCCGACCGGGCAGCCATTTCTGCAGCTATGCACGCGCCTGATTTCAGCTATAAAGGGATAGCGGCGATGTATCAATTTGATAAAAATGGTGACGTCACAACCAAGCAGCCATACTTTTATATTGTCAAGAACGGTAGATTTGAACTATATAAATGATATTGAGCACGGGTAAATCAACAAGGGCGAAGCATTTTGAAGGCGAAATGCTTCGCCCCTGCAATTGTAATCCCAAGGAGCGCACATTTTGTTTTCGCAATATGTAATCGATGGCTTGACATTGGGCGCACTATACGGCGCGATTGCGATAAGTTACGCCCTTATATTCGGCGTTATCAGGATAATCAACTTCGCCCAGGGCGAGATAATCACAATCGGATGTTTCGGCAGCTTGGGAATTTACCTTCTTATGCCCAACCTGCCGCTGCCGATATTGGTGCCGTTGATGATAGTGGGGGCCATGATAGCCGCCTGTGCCGCCGGTCTGTTGATGGAGCGATTCATGTTCCGGCCTTTGTTGCGTAAGGATTCCCCCGCGCTGCTCGGCCTTATTGCGTCATTGGGAGTATCGATATTTATCCAGAACATTTTAAGAATAAAGGTTGCCACATCCGACGTCCCCTTCCCGACCCTTGTTGAGACCAAACCGCTTGCCTGGCACGGTATGCAGATATCGCCCATCCAATTGATTTTGATTATCGTCTGCTTTCTTATTGCCATTGGGACCTATCTGTTTGTCGAGAAAACCCGCTTGGGATTGTCAATCCTGGCGGTAAGGGACAATAAAGAGATGGCCGAGTCGACCGGCATATCGGTTCAACTCGTCTTGAGGACGATTTTCCTTACGGCATCGGCTGTCGCAGCGGCTGCGGGGATCCTGATGGGGTTGTATTACGGCGTAGCTCGATATGATATGGGTTTCCTCCCGGGTATCAAGGGCTTCACGGCATCGATAATGGGTGGGGTCGGGAATGTGCGGGGGGCGATGATGGCTGGCGTCATACTCGGTTTAATTGAGAGCCTGGGGTCGGCATATATAGCATCGGGTTATAAGGATGCCTTCGCTTTTATCCTTTTAATTATAGTCCTCATATTCAAGCCCAAAGGATTACTTGGTTCCAAGGCATAGCAAATGATAGAAACAATCCGGGAATATTTTAAAGATATCAACGTACCAAAGGTCACACCATTACTGTTGATTTTGGCCGCCTTATTACCCCTCGTTGATCATAATACATACCATCTCCGCGTTTTGACTTATGTGTATATCTACATGGCGTTGAGCTTGGGGTTGAACCTCCTTACAGGGCACGCGGGGATTATTGACCTCGGTTACATCGCCTTCTTCGCGATTGGCGCATATAGCTATACCCTGATAGGGATGTCCACCCACATGCCCTTCCTTGTGCAGGTACCGTTCCTCGCCGCCCTCGCGATAATCGTCGGGGTCATCCTCGGCCTGCCGGCCCTGCGGGTGCGCGGCGATTATCTGGCGGTGGTGACACTCGGGTTTGGTGAAATAGTCCGGCTTATTGCAGTCAATTGGTTTTCAGTCACACATGGGGCTATGGGAATCAAGAACGTACCTCAAGCATGGGTATTTGTCACAATCAAAACCCAAACCGGATATTATCTTTTTGCGGTTGTGATATTAGCCATAGTCGCATGGTTGACCAACAGGTTGGTGATTAGCGGTATAGGTTGGGCCTGGTGCGCCCTCAAGACGAACGAAGACCTTGGCAAAGCGTTCGGGCATAATGTAGTCAGCCTCAAGCTGTTGGCTTTCTGCGTAGGGGCTACTGTCGCGGTAATATGCGGGGCCTTCTTCGCCTCCCTTCAGAGTTTCATCTCACCGGAGAGTTTTGTCCTTCTCGAATCCATTATTATTCTATCGATGGTAATCCTTGGAGGGGGTATCGGCGGTAACCTGATGGGCGTGGCCATCGGTGCCTTTACGCTGATGCTGCTGCCGGAGCTGTTCCGTCAGTGGCAGGATTGGCGCTTCCCCATCTACGGTATCGTGATGACAGTCCTCGTAATGCGAAGGGAAAAGGGAATTCTCTGGTACAACTGGCTGAAATATGCGGCGCAACCGGGGCAGTTTGCATTGCATCCCACTGGATATTCGGTTCAACCGGAACCGGTGGCAAAAGATGAGGCAAAGAACCTTGTAGGCATCGATGTCAATAAAATCGAACGCAGTTTTGGAGGAGTCAAGGCGCTCAATGGTTTGACATTCCGCTTCCAACCCGGAAAGACATATGGAATTATCGGGCATAATGGTGCAGGCAAGACAACCCTTATGAACGTTATTTCAGGTGTGCTTAAACCAACCGGCGGTACAATAAAACCGTTCAGTTCCGATGCAAATGAACATAGTGCGAAAGTGAAATCATTGAGAATAGGCACCGGAAGGCTGACTGCGCGTACATTCCAGAAAGTGATACTCGTTCCTGATTTGAACGCCCAGCAAAATGTGATGTTGGCGTGCTTCCCCGCAGGTCTTGGGAACCTTTTCAGAGAAATAATACTGGCACTATCCCCCTTCAGCAAGAAAAAGAGATTAGCGAGGTTTTACGAGCAGGTTAACTCGGCGCTAAAAGATGTATCCTTCCCTGATGATATGCTCGATGTCAACGCGGCGGAGTTGCCGTTCGGGATGAAGCGCAAAGTTGAGTTGGCGCGGGCATTGGCTGTCGATGCACCGGTATTACTGCTCGATGAACCCCTGTCGGGGCTATCCAACGAAGAGAGGGCCGAGCTGTATGGACTGCTGCAAAAAATCGCCGCGAAGGGAGAGAAAACAATATTGCTTGTGGAGCACCAGATAAGTTATATGGAAGCCCTCTGCGACGAAGTCTTCTTCATGGAGAGCGGCAACATCGCCACTGATAAAGCCGGTAAGCCTATAATAGGCGACTTCCAATATGTTTTCCGCCATCCTGATGTCCAGGATTCATATTTCGGCATGAAAGAGGAAGGCGAGGAGCGCAAGGAAGTTGCCGCAGCATCTGATAAAAAACCGGTGTTAAATATTTCCGGGTTGAATGTAAGCTATGTCAACCGGGGGCGGGTCATCTATGATGCCGACATCGAAGTCCCTACGAATGCCATTGTGCTCATAACCGGCCTCAACGGTTCGGGCAAGACGACAATCCTCAAATCCATCATGGCCCTTGGCGGTACGCAGGTTGATTCGGGCGAAGTCATCTTCAACGAAACCAACCTGCGGAAACATCGCGCCAATAAGCGGGCGCTTATGGGGATATTCTATGTCCCGCAGGAGAACAGGGTTTTCGAGTCGCTTACCGTAAGGGAGCATTTTGTGCTTAGCGGCCTTCATGAGGCTACTCAGAAAAGCTGCGGCGCGAATAAAATCCTCGATGAATGGTTCCCCGTACTGAAGGAAAAATGGCACGTGCGGGCGCAGGATTTGAGCGGCGGCCAGCAGCAGATGCTCACACTTGCGTTAGCCTTCTCGCGTTTGGACAACCAGGACCCGTCCGCCCCCTGCCTTATCATATTGGACGAACCCACGACAGGGCTGCAACCGAGTTTGCAACAAACAACTTATAAAATCCTCCGGTATTATTGCGACAATCGTAACGTCGGCATCCTCTTCACCGAACAACGCCCCGAAGCGGCGGATATTGTCAACCGCCACTATGTCCTTGAAGCAGGCCACTTGTCGGTAGCGTGAGGGGCGGATTTGGCTGGGCTATCAACTAATCAACCAGCTACATAGCTTGGCATCTCCCTTGCCGGGGATGATGTTGGGAATATGTTTACCAACATAGTATAATTAAGTGGCCAAACGTAGAAGGATTGTTTTCAATGGAGCGGAATATGACATGTAGCTTGGTGCCCGGCAAAGGATTGCAGGGCTGCGGGACTTAAGGTGAACCGATGATGAAAACTATTTCAAGATTTGCATGCATTATGATGATTGTTCTCTTTATAGGGGGGTGCCGTCCGGTAAGGGTGGACGATTACATATACCTTGGAAAGAAACAATTGGAATCGGCGAATTATAAGCAAGCAGAAGGTTCATTCAGTACGGCCATTAATATGAAACCTGACAATGCAGAAGCTTTTTACCTGCGCGGGTTCTCAAGGTCTTATCTTGGTGACAACCAGGGTTCTATAAAAGATTTGACTATGGCCATTGAGCTTAAACCAGAAGACCCGAGACCATATCGTTGGCGTGGAAAAGTATATTACCAATTGGGCGATTTTGAAGCGTCTCTCGATGACTGCAATAAGGCGATAGAAATGGAACCAAAACTGTTAAGTGCTTACGGCAACAGGGCTGAAGTTGAGACTGAATTAGGTATGTTCCCCGAGGCGCTTGCAGATTACATGAAGGTTTTAGAAGTCGAACCATGTAATGCCACCTATCTCGACAATGTTAGCCTTATATATTGCAACATGGAGAAATGGGATGAAGCCATAAGTTATGCCAAAAAGGCAATTGACTGTGACTCGAAAATGGCCGCTCCTCTTATTAATTTGGGTTACGCATTATCAAGAGGAAAAAAGGATTACGAAGGTGCTATCCAGGTTTTGAATAAAGCCATTCAAATCGAACCGAATTTCCCAGAACCTTATAGACACCTTGGTGAAGCAAAGAAAGCCCTTGGTGATTTGGACGGCGCAATTTCCAATTTCAAGACCGCTATTCAAATGAATGACCATTATGCTGAGGCTTATCTGAGTTTGGGAATTGCATTGATCGAAAAAGGGGACCTGGACGAAGCTATCCTAAATTTAAGCAAAGCAATTGAGCTGAAAACAGATTATGGGGAAGCTTATCATTATCGGGGTTTGGCAAAGGAACAAAACGGCGATAAAGAAGGAGCAAATAAGGATTTTGATAAAGCTACGAAATTAGGCTCTTAAATCTCCCAGCCCCGCAACTCATTTGCCGGGGGATGATGTTGGGAATATGTTTGCTAATATAGTATAATTAAGTGGCCAAACGTAGAAGGATTGTTTTCAATGGAGCGGAATATGATATGTAATGGTTCCCGGCACGGGAAATGCCGGACTACGGGACTTACCTGGAATCTGCCGCAAAGAAGCAATGAGCATGATCTTGCCATAATGAAAAGACTTCATGATTAAAGTATGAGGAGTAAAAGCATATGGTATATCTCCGTGTTATAACCTTACTATCCTTTATTGCTCTCTGGCTTGCTTTCGGGGCGGGAGTTGCATCTGAGGAAGATGGAAGTGAAATCAATGCGACAATCGACCTTCTTTCTAACCGGGATACTAAAATCGTCAAGTCAGCTATTGATAAACTATCCTCTATAGGCCAACCAGCAGTACAAGCATTGCTTGAGGCAACAGTCAACAAACCAGGGAATGTACTAGTCAATGCAATGATAGCCTTAGGAAGAATTGCGAAGGACAACAACGCGGCCATCCCTGCCCTTGTTTTGAAACTAAGTCGATGGACCTTCTTTGCTTCTTATGGAATTGACGATATGGACAATGTTTTATCCGATACTATTCAATCCTTGGGAGCAGATGCATTACCTTGCCTCATTGTAGCTTTATGGGATGAAAATCCCTCATTGGTTGATGTTGCGGGAATTGAAATAGGTAAAATGGGTGAAAACGCCGCTCCAGCAATACCATATCTGATAATAGCCTTGAAAGATTCAAGTCAACACAGAAGGATTCGAGCGGCTCGAACAATCGAGAGGATCGGCCCTACGGCGTATCCCGCGGTCGAAGCCCTTTTGATGTTCCTGAATGAACATGATAATGAGGTTCGCGAAAGTGCTTGCAAAGCATTGGCTTCCATAGGCCCAGCGGCAGAGAACGCTATCCCTGAATTAGAGGTACTATTAAAGAGCGATAATAGCAGGTTGCGTATATTCTCAGCTTTTGCGATATTTAAGATAAAACCTGACCGCAGGGATTGTTTGGATATTCTACTTGACGCATTGGGAACTGGGGAGAAAGATATCCGCTGGTTGGTGTCCTCACTCGTTGGCGATATTAAGCCCGAACAAGTCACAATTTCAGCCTTAATAAAAGCACTTTCCGATGAAAGTGACGTTGTAGTTTCTAATGCCATCAGGTCCCTTGCTAATCTGATTCCGTTAGCTAAGGATGCACATCTTGATCTCGAGGAAATCAATACTGTTGCGGCTCAAATTGTCACAGATAAGAAACTTGATAGCGATGATAGGACTTCTGCAGCTTTTATAATTGCATCAATCGAACCTAACCCAAATCTCGGAATCTCAACATTGATATCAATGCTTGACTACGAAGCTGTTTTTCAAAACCATAACGCTATTATTTACCTTGGACAATTAGGGGCCAAAGCAACAGATGCGCTTCCGAAATTGCAGGAAATCGCAAACACGTTCGAAATAGAAACCCCTTACGGCGTTTCGTATTACACTGTACAACAGGCTGCAAGAAACGCTATTCGTCTTATTACACAAAATAGTAATTAAAATACGGACAATCACCCAGCACGGCAACTCATTTGCCTGAAATAATTATATAACGTATTCACCGTAATATATAACAACCTCCGCCCATCTACTCCCTTCAAACCCCCCTTATCGCCTTAATTGCTGGGCGGATGTAGTATTCCCTCACTATACCGCTTGGAAGCGGCACCGTCCCAAGCTGCGATGTAAAATCGTAATTCAATATCACGACCGCTTTGAGTCTGTCATACGCCTCCCTCGTCAGTTGGAACTCTGGGTCGTGCTGGAATTTGAAGTAAAGAGTATCCATTATCGTCGATATTTCCTTGCCGGTAAGCTTCGACGCCCTCGCCTGCTTGGCGCTCTCGCGCGCCGGAAGCTCCGCGCCGTCGAGGGTCGCGTGATATTCCACCCCGTCCCAGTAAGCAATCTTCGCGAGCCGCTTATAATGCTCCTGTACATTACGGATGAATTCCTCGATATACGCAATCTCCCTCGGCACCCAGTCGCGCCGCTTCTGCTTGACATAGCTCCGCACCTCGTGGTAAAGG